>Ga0209504_1000133_pt1 | contig 70480 bp, 52 predicted proteins | sample COGITO_mtgs_1005_FD_184791 | JGI IMG/M metagenome (GOLD analysis project Ga0209504, IMG submission 184791) | Pelagic marine microbial communities from North Sea - COGITO_mtgs_100511 (SPAdes) (version 2) | ecosystem: Environmental > Aquatic > Marine > Epipelagic ... | reverse complement strand
AATGCATTCTCAAAATCAAATTCAAATGAGAAGATATAAAACAAAAAACAGTTGCAAGAGGGTTCTTGCAACTGTTTAATTAATTATTTTTATGTAATAATCTGTATCGCTTTTTTAGGACGAGACAGTTCCAAGTTTCAAGTTTGGCGCTTTAAGCACAATTATCAACTATAAGTTGAAACCTGAAACCTTTTTTTTATTTTACTGCAATTATGGAAATCTCTACATTTACGTTTTTTGGCAAACAAGCTACCTGAACAGTTTCGCGTGCAGGAGCTGTTTTTTCGTTAAAATAAGAACCGTAAACAGTGTTTATTGCCCCAAAATTATTCATGTCCATAATGAAGATGGTTGCTTTAACCACATTTTCAAAAGACATATCAGCAGCTTCGAGAATTGCTGCAATATTTTCCATTACTTGTTTCGTTTCATCATTGATGTTGTCAGTAATAAGTTCGCCCGAAGCCGGATTGATAGCAATCTGACCTGATGCGTAAAGTGTGTTTCCTGATAATACTGCCTGGTTGTAAGGACCAATTGGAGCTGGTGCCTTTTCAGTAAAGATGATTTTTTTCATAATAAATTATTTTTGTTCGATCGTTTATCGATTTGAAGTACTACGCTTGTTCCATTTGATGTCGCTCAACATTCCGGATTTAATTCCAATAAAGAAATTCCAGTTTGAGTTTGGACCAATAGGAGTCCAGTTAAATGCCATTCTCCAGCTTAATAAATCTCTTTCAAAACGGAACTGTGTAAAAGTAACTCCTTTTTGTACAAAATCGTAACCAGTAGAAACACCACCCTTCCACTTAGGGGTAATATCCATATTGGCGGATATCATGATAGAGTTTCCTGTAATTTTATTTTCTCTGGCGGCATTTGAGTAGGTTAGGGAGTATGCCATAGTCATATCCCATGGAAGTTTAGAGCTGAAAAATTCACTTATAACATCTTTGTCATCATCCTTCTCGTTAGCAAACTGGCTGTTTCGGGGATCATTTAAGTCCGTATTTGTTCCGAATAAGTCATCATTACGACCTCCATTTCGCTGGCTCTGCGTATTCTTTTCTTCTTTTGTTCCTTTATTTGAAAACGAATAGTTTAAAGTAACATTGGCACTGGTTAATCGGAACAAACTTCCGCCATTGTCAATATTAAAGACATTCATAACATGACCTGAATTGTCAATTGCATACGGATTTAAAACAGCTCCAAAATTGACATTCATTTTATTGTCTAAAAGCTGTGTTCCACCGCTTACGATTACTGGTTGCCAGGCTAGAGTTTCTTTTCCGTCAGCATTAAAATTATAGCTGGTGCTAAAGTTTAAATTGTTTAATAACATGATCTTTTTCGGCTCTGTTTTTGTGCTGTCGCGATCTCGTACTTTGGCCTCAAAAGTATTGCTTAAAGCAAAGGATACAATATTGGCGTTGCTGTTCCCCGGAGCGCCAAAAATACCTTCGTCAAATCTGGAGTAAGTATTAATCTTTCCTGTTGCATCAACGGTATAATTGTCATAATACTGATTAAAACTAGGAGTGTACGAATAGGTTATGTTTGGTCTCATGACATGACGTACAGACTGAATTTTTTTGTCTTCTCCAAAATTGAAAGTACCGTAAATTGTAGTTCCTAAATTGGTGCTGAAATTATAGGTTCTAAAAGCATCAAACCCATTTATAGTAGACGTTACGGCTTGTCCTTTAGTCGCATCATAATTTCTGGCAATGGTTTTGGTTACCCAGGTTTCCTGATAATTGGTAGAGGCTCCCGCACTAAAGTATTTAAACAGCTTGAAATTGGTACTAATAGGAATACTGTGCTGCATTCCTATTTTGGCATCTCTGAACATTTGTGGTTTGAAAAATAAAGAGTCTGTTGTTGAGATACTGTTTTTACCGCTTAAGTTATATTGTAAATTGATGTTTTTTATGAATCCTTTTTTGACACCGTCCTTTCCAACAAATGGATATACACGGTCGACGCTGGCTTGCAACGTTGGTAATGTCATATCGATTTTTTCCGTTTGTGTATTCTGCGAGTGTGTTGCAGTTAGCGATATACGCGCCTGAGGTATCGTATTGAATGTTTTGTTATATGAAATGGATGAATTTAAAGTGTTATTTAAATTCGATCCTGCGTTCGCTTGATTGATAGATCGTTTGAAATACTTACTACTACCCATGTTAACAGAAGCAGAAAAGGTTGAATTAGGGTTTGCTTTTGTATCTTTTGAATGCGACCACTGAATGTTGTAGATTTTTTCTTTTGAATAATCAGGATAACCGCGTTCGCTGTTTATTAAATTTTCAAAACGGATATTAAGGTTTCCTCTGTACTTATATTTTGTAGCGTATACCGACTCAAAACGCATTGCGTAACTACCATTGGTATAATAATCACCTAAAACGGTCAGGTCGTAGTTATCGCTTAATGCAAAGTAATAACCTCCATTCTGTAAAGAGAATCCTCTTGTGTTAGAGTCGTTGTAGCTGGGTAAAATAATACCCGAAACACTTTTTTCCTGACTCATTGGAAAATACGCAAAAGGCAGTGCCAGAGGAGTAGGAACATCAGCAATAACCATATTGGTCAAACCTGTAATTACTTTTTTACCGGGAATAAATTTGACTTTATTGGTCTGAAAGTAGTATTCGGGATTGTCAATGTCTTTTGCAGTTGTAAAACGGGCACCACGCAAAAAGTAAACGGAGTCGTTTTCTTTTTTGGTAATCGCTGCTTTAATTTTAAATTCTCCCTGTTCGGTTCTGGAATTGTAGATTAAAGCTTTTTTTGTTTTAAAGTTAAATCGAATAGAATCTGGCTGAACTTCGCTTGCCCCTTGTTTGAAGTTTGGATATTGCGTCAAAACACCTGCAGAATCTCGTATGCGTCCGGCATAAACTTCTTCCTTTTCCATGTTTAAAACAATGATTCCTGATTTTAGTTCTACATCTTTGTAGTAGAGTTCGGCTTCATTATATAAGGTAAGAGTTTTTGCTTTTTTGTCATATTTAGCATAATCTTTAGCCTTATATTTGGTTACGGCGTCCAGAAAATTCTTTTTGGCTTTAACAGTATCCAGCTTTATAGTGTCTGATACAGCGGCTTCAGGTTTGTCTGCTGTAATAGTTTTGGGTTTATCTGTTTGTTTTACAGTAGGTAAAGACTTTTTTTTGTTTTTTATCTCTTGCGAATATAAATTACCACATCCTAAAGTTAGGAAAAATGATAATAAAACGATATTAAATAAGTTTGTATGCAAAGGTTTAAATGCTATTTTTGTAAAATTATGGCTTGTTTTTTGACATGTCAAACTTACATATAATTTTTTGTCAAAAATAATCAATTGTAAAAATTATAGCTGTTGCGTTTTATTAAAATTAACTTTTAGATTTATGAATAGATTTAACAAAATTAAAGTAATATTTACTTTTTTTCTAACGATATTGTCTTTTTGTGCTTATAGCCAGGCAAATGTTTTTAAGGTAACACTTGATGCTGGACATGGTGATCACGACTTTGGAGCTGTTTACAGCGGACGAATTGAAAAAAATATTGCTTTAGCGATTGTTTTAAAAGTTGGTAAAATTTTAGAAGGAAGTCCTAATGTTAATGTGATCTATACGCGTAAAACAGATGTTTTTATCGATTTGGTCGAAAGAGCAAACATTGCAAACAGAGCAAATTCGAATATTTTTGTCTCAATACACTGTAATGCAAATAAAAATACGGCTGCAGACGGAACCGAGACCTATGTAATGGGATTAAGTAAAGTAGCATCGAATCTTGAAGCTGCGAAAAAAGAGAACTCTGTAATTACTTTAGAGAAGGATTATAAACGTAAATACGAAGGTTACGATCCAAATTCACCTGAATCTATGATCGGAATGACTTTAATGCAGGAAGAATATTTAGACAACAGTATTTCGCTGGCTAGTAAAATTGAAGACAACTTTGATAAACTTGGAAAAAAATTGAGGCAGGGAGGTGTAAAGCAAGCTCCTTTTATGGTGCTTCACAAAGCCTATATGCCTAGAGTTTTAGTTGAAACAGGATTTGTATCGAATCCGACAGAAGGGAATATTCTAAATTCAGAAGAAGGACAAAATGATATTGCAAAAGCTATTGCCGAAGCTATTTTAAGTTACAAAAGTGAATATTTTGGTTCAGGAACTCCTGAGATAATTGAGGCAAGACCGGCAAGGGATACTTCTACTCCGGTAAAAGCGAAAGAGATTGAAACAACTGCGGTAGTCAAAAATGCTCCAAAAGGAACATTCTTTAAAGTACAGCTTATCGCAAGTATTAAAAAAACACCACTAGAGCCTAAAAACTTTAAAGGGCTTAAAAACGTAACAATGTTGTTCGAAAATAATATTTACAAATATTTCTATCAGGAAACTTCGAGTTATGATGCCGCTAAAAAATATTTGGAAGAAGCTAAAGATAAAGGATATGGAGCTGCTTTTTTGGTTGCAACCAAAGATGGAGAAAAGGTCAGTATTCAAGACGCCATTAAATAATAGCTTCTAGTTCGAATATTTATATTAATTTTGTACAAACACTAAGAATTTTGAAACTAACAAGAGAAATTAAAACGGCTATTTTAGTCATCGCGTCAATTTTATTATTTATTTGGGGCTACAGTTTTTTAAAAGGCAAAGACCTTTTTACAAATTATAAAACATTATATGTAGAATATGATAATGTTGAGGATTTGTCTGCATCAGCTCCCGTTACTATAAACGGACTTGTTATTGGTAAAGTAACTAAAATCACAATCAATGAAGTAACAGGGAAATTATTAGTTGAACTTCAATTAAAAACTGATTTTCCAATTTCTAAAACAAGTCAGGCATCTTTATATTCTCCAAGTTTAATTGGTGGAAAACAGATCAAAATTATTCCTAATCTAACAGACAAAGATCCAGCGGTTGACGGACAGACTTTAACACCTGTCGTGGAATTAGGACTGAAAGAATCTTTAGGTGGAAAAATTGAGCCAATTCAGGTTAAGTTAGAGAAAATGTTGGTTAACATTGATAATCTGGTTTCCGGTTTAAACAATGTTTTAGATAAAAAAGGACAAGAAGATCTGAAGAAGACTTTGGCGGAATTGAGTCAGACTATGGAACAGTTTCATAAAGCCTCCGGAAGTATTAACACTATCTTAGATACGAATAAAGGACAGATTAACGGAGTTGTAAGCAACTTTAATAAAATGTCAAGTAACTTCAATAAAATATCAGATTCTTTAAGCAAAGCAGATCTAGGTAAAACAGTTAGAAACTTAAATCAAACTTTGGCTAAAGTTGACGTACTTATGAGTAACTTAAACTCAGGAAAAGGTACTGCGGGTAAATTGTTAAATGATGACGCTTTGTATACTAATTTAGCAAAGACTTCTAAAGAGCTTGAATTGTTGTTGCAGGACGTTCGTCTTTACCCGACACGTTATGTAAACGTTTCTCTTTTCGGAAAGAAAAACAAACCTTATGTGGCACCAACTGAAGACGCTAACCCAACTACTAAAAATTAATTAGAATGAGTTATTTAGATAATATTTTATTCGCTATACTTCTTATTATTGGTTTCGGTTTTTTTGCATCGAGCGTAAAAAAAATTATCCGAAATATTAATTTAGGAGTAGATGTAAACCGAAAAGATAATTCTAAAGCACGTTGGAAAAACATGGCATTGATTGCTCTTGGGCAGTCAAAAATGGTGAGACGCCCTGTAGCTGGAATACTTCATATTTTTGTTTACGTTGGTTTTATAATTATTAATATCGAATTACTCGAGATCATTATCGACGGGTTGTTTGGAACACATAGAATTTTTGCGCCTTATTTAGGTGTGGTATATGATGTTTTAATAGCTTCATTTGAGATATTAGCAGTACTTGTAATTTTTGCTGTTACTGTTTTTTGGATCAGAAGAAATGTAATTCGATTAAAACGTTTCATAAATCCTGATTTAAATGGTTTTCCTAAAAGTGATGCCAATTACATTTTGTATTTCGAAACGGTTTTGATGATGTTGTTTTTGTTAATGAACGCTTCAGATCTGCATTTGCAGAATGTTCCGGACCCTGTTTTTCATAAAGCGGGCAGCTTTCCAATCAGTCAGTTTATAGCACCAATTTTTAACGGAATGTCGAATGAATTGGTAGTGCTGTTATTTGAAGTCTTTTGGTGGCTGCACATAGCGGGTATTTTAGTTTTTATGAATTACTTGTACTTCTCCAAACATTTACATATTCTTTTGGCGTTCCCAAATACTTACTTTGCGAACTTGAACCCTGAAGGTCAGTTTGATAATTTAGAGTCAGTAACCAAAGAGGTAAAGTTGATGATGGATCCAAATGCAGATCCGTTTGCAGCTGCTCCTGTTGACGAAAATGCTGCTCCTGCAAAATTTGGAGCAAGCGATGTTCAGGATTTAAACTGGGTACAGCTTTTAAATGCTTATACCTGTACAGAGTGTGGTCGTTGTACGTCGTCATGTCCGGCAAATCAAACGGGTAAAAAATTGTCTCCTCGTAAAATTATGATGGACACAAGAGACCGTTTGCAGGAAGTAGGTAAAAATATAGATGCCAATAAAGGTGTTTTTGTTCCGGATAATAAAACATTATTAAACGATTATATTACTCCTGAAGAATTATGGGCTTGTACATCCTGTAATGCCTGTGTAGAAGAGTGTCCTGTAAATATCAGTCCATTGTCTATTATTATGGACATGCGCCGTTATTTAGTGATGGAACAAAGTGCTGCTCCAATGTCATTGAATGCGATGATGACCAATATCGAAAACAACGGTGCGCCTTGGCAATACAGCCAACAGGATCGTTTAAATTGGAAAAACGAAAATTAAAAAAAAAGTTTAATTGGTTATTTGTTTAACCGTTTAATCGATTGAAATAAAATAGTAAGGTTTTTTAGTAAGGTTATGGCAAAGAGTGCGATAAACCAAATAAACGATTAACCGATTTAACAATATAAGAAGATGTCAGAAAGTTTAGTAGTGCCAACAATGGCTGAAATGCTAGCCCAGGGAACACAACCGGAAGTTTTATTTTGGGTTGGTTGCGCAGGGAGTTTTGATGATAGAGCAAAGAAAATTACAAAAGCATTTGTGCGAATTTTAAATCGTACCAATGTTTCGTTTGCGGTTTTGGGTACTGAAGAGAGCTGTACCGGAGATCCTGCAAAACGTGCCGGAAATGAGTTCTTGTTTCAAATGCAGGCCATGATGAATATCGAGGTGCTTAACGCGTATGAAGCAAAGAAAATAGTTACCGCATGTCCGCATTGTTTCAATACTTTAAAAAACGAATATCCGGAATTAGGAGGTCAGTACGATGTTATTCATCATACAGAATTCTTAAAATCATTAATTGATGACGGAAGACTAACCGTAGAAGGAGGTCAGTTTAAAGGAAAAAAAATTACTTTCCATGACCCTTGTTATTTAGGAAGAGCTAATAAAGTATATGAGGCGCCTAGAGACTTAATTCAGAAATTGGATGTTGAGTTAGTCGAAATGAAACGCTCAAAAGCAAATGGATTATGTTGTGGAGCCGGTGGGGCGCAAATGTTTAAAGATGCCGAGCCGGGAAATAAAGAAGTGAACGTTTTGCGTACCGAAGATGCTTTGGAAGTAAAACCGGATATTATTGCAGCCGGATGTCCGTTTTGCAATACGATGTTAACTGATGGTATTAAACATCAGGAGAAAGAAGGAGAAGTGAAAGTAATGGATATTGCAGAGCTAATTGCAAATGCACAGGATTTGTAGAAGGAGGGACTAAGGTTTTGAGGAACTAAGTTGCTAAGTTTTTTAACCTGAAACTTGAAACTTTCCCAATCTAAAATCAACAATCAACAATCTAAAATTAAAAAATGTATATACCTTTTGAAGATTTACCTGGTGAGTCCAGAGTCTGGATTTATCAATCAAACAGAAAGTTTTCTGAGGAAGAATTTTCTGAAATAGAAGCTGACCTGAAAACTTTTGTAGAAGCATGGGCAGCACACGGTACAAGTCTGGAAGCTTCATACCTGTTAAAATACAACCGATTTATTATTTTGGCTGTAAATCAGGAAGTACAAGCGGCAACAGGTTGTTCAATCGATAGCTCGGTAGAGTTTATCCAAAGCTTAGAAAAAAAATACAACGTTGATTTGTTGGACAAAATGAACGTGACTTTTAAGCTGGGTGAACATATTGCACACAAACCTTTAATCGATTTCAAGAAAATGGTTAAGGATAAATCAGTGTCAGAAAATACGATCGTATTTAATAATCTGGTAAATAATATTGAAGAATTCAACGAATCATGGGAAGTTCCTGCAGCCGACAGTTGGCATAGCAGATTTTTCTAGGAAATATTCAAAATAAAGAAAAGGTACAAAATTTAGGTTTTGTGCCTTTTTTGTTTTCAGTCGACCGTAAATAAGTTATTCATTATAGTAAATTGGATGGGTTTTTAAAACCTGTCGGGTTTAAAATCAAAAAAGTAAGAAGTCTATTATTCACAAAAATCTAACATTTTAAAAGAACAATTAAAAGCTATTTTTAAGTACTTTCGTAGTTACTAAATTTAATACATGAAAATAGCAATAGTTTGTTATCCGACATTTGGAGGTAGTGGTGTAGTTGCTACAGAATTAGGCCTTGAATTAGCCAGACGCGGACACGAAATCCATTTTATTACTTACAGTCAGCCGGTTCGGTTGGCGCTTTTAAATCCTAATGTTCATTATCACGAAGTAAACGTTCCTGAATATCCTCTTTTCCATTATCAGCCTTACGAATTGGCGCTGTCAAGTAAATTGGTTGATATGGTAAAATTATATAAAATAGAAGTACTTCATGTACATTATGCTATCCCTCACGCGTATGCGGGTTATATGGCGAAGCAAATGCTGAAAAATGAAGGAATTAATCTTCCAATGATAACGACACTTCACGGAACAGATATTACTTTGGTTGGAAATCATCCATTTTATAAACCAGCCGTGACATTCAGCATCAACAAATCCGACTATGTGACTTCGGTTTCACAAAGTTTGAAAGACGATACTTTGAAATTATTCAATATAAAGAATAAGATTAAAGTAATTCCGAATTTTATAGAACTGGATAAGATTAAAAAAGACCCGCAGGCTCCTTGTCATCGTTATGTGATGGCTAAAGAAGATGAACGCATTATTACGCACATCAGTAACTTTAGAAAAGTGAAGCGAATTCCGGATATTATTAAGATTTTCTATAATATTCAAAAGCAAATTCCATCTAAGCTGATGATGGTGGGGGATGGTCCTGAGAAAGAAAAGGCAGAGGTCTTATGTATGGAACTTGGAATTTACGACAAAGTAATTTTCTTTGGAAACAGTAATGAGATTGATAAAATTTTGTGTTTTACGGATTTGTTCCTGCTTCCGTCAGAAACGGAAAGTTTTGGTTTGGCAGCTTTAGAAGCGATGTCCAGCGGAGTTCCGGTAATTTCGAGTAATTCAGGAGGTTTGCCAGAAGTTAATTTTGACGGATTTTCAGGATATTTGAGTAATGTTGGTAATGTGGAAGAAATGGCCGCTAATGCAATCAAAATACTAAAAGATGATGACGTTTTAAATCAGTTTAAGGCAAATGCACTAGAAGTTGCCAAAAAATTTGATATCAAAACGATATTGCCTCAATATGAAGCCTTGTATCAAAAAGCAATTAATGATTATAAACACGAAAAACATTAATCTTATAAATTAGCGTAAATGAAAAAAGTAATTTCGGTCCTGGTAATTTTAGTTTTGGTTTCTTGTGGAGTCAAAAAATCATCAGAAGGAACTTCGAAAGTTTTGTATGAGGTGCTGACGGAGCAATCTGACGGTGGTGGGAATATTAAATTTTTTGAAATTTTGACGGAACCAAACGAAATCAAAATGTTGGAAAATGATCCTCATTTGAAAGCAAAAATGAAGCAGGATGATATTAGTAACTCCAATTATGTGATCCTGAATATGGGGGAAAAGAATACAGGAGGTTATTCTATAGGTATTGAAAAAGTAGAAGAAACGGATAAAAATATTATCATAACCGTTAAAGAAAATAATCCGGCTGCTGATGCAATGGTGATGCAGGTTATTACGTATCCGTATACTGTAATCAAAGTGCACTCTAAAAAAGAGATTATTGTGAAGTAGTTTTTGAGTAATGAGTTTTGGGATGTCAGTCTTAGCGGAGTTGAAGTCTTACGCCTAAGTAATAACAATATCCTTAAACTTTAAAGCATAAAAAAACCTGTCGAATCAAACGACAGGTTTTTTTGTAACTATTTTTTTAGTTGTATTTAGAATCTGAATTTCACACCTAAACCAACATCAAATCCAAAATTGTCATCGTCATAATATCCCGAACCAATTTCAGGTCTTGCGTCCAATGATAAGGTAATTGGTGCTTCTTTGAATCTGTATTCGATACCAATGTCTCCTGCTGCAAAAACATATGTTCCGTTATCCTTGTATTTTCTGTTGTTTGCATAATAGTCGTGATTCCAGGTAGCCAGACCACCACCGACACCTGCGTACCAGTTAAATCCACCGTCAATATTCCAAACCCATTGATAAAGAGCTACTCCTTTGATAGCGTCAACATCACTGCTGTTTCTCCAGCCTAAATCAAACTCCAGTCTGTTTTTTTGGTTTAATCCCAGCTGATAAGATACTTCTCCACCAAAACCGTTATTATCTCCTAAACGGATACCAAGGGCATTTTTCGAAATTTCTTGTGATTGTGCCGTAAATGCTAAACCTAATAGCATGATGGCAGATAAAATGATTCTTTTCATAAAAATGGTTATTAATTTACGCCAAATGTAATGTGTGTAATAACTTTCAAACGTATAGGATTATCGAAAATTGTTATATAATTCACATTTGAGAATAGAACCAAAGGAAGTTTAAAGTAATTTTTCTGCTATAGGATAGAATGTTTTGTAGGTTATTTTTTTAGAATAATAGAAGAAATTAATTGAGAACTTAGTGTGTCTTCCATTTCAAAGAGATTTTCTTCTTCGGTAAAATTACTTTCGGCATATGAATATAGTTTCCAGCGTTTTTTATGGTATTCTAATGCGGTAAGGTTTTCAACCCAATCTCCGGAATTGAGGTATAAAGTTGATCCATATTTGTTTTCTTTGGTAATGATTTTTGGTTCGTGAATGTGCCCGCAAATTACATAATCATAATTTTTTTCAATAGCCAGATCGGTAGCTGTGGTTTCGAAATCAGAGATGAATTTTACTGCTTTTTTGACACTTGCTTTTATTTTTTTTGAGAAAGAATAAGGTTCACGTCCTAATTTAGCCAGACACCAATTGGCAAATCGATTGCTCAGGATCAGATAATCGTATCCTAATCCGCCTAATTTTGCAATCCATTTAGAGTGTTGTACAGAGGCATCAAAAACATCTCCATGAAAAATCCATGCTTTTTTATCGTCTAGTTCCAGGACTAATTTATCGACCAAAGCAAAATTTCCCATATTCATATCACTGAATTTTCGAAGAATCTCATCGTGATTTCCAGTAATGTAATAGACCTTTGTGCCTTTAGAAGCCATGCCAATGACGCGCTGAATAACTCTTAAATGCGCTTTTGGAAAGTATGATTTTCTAAACTGCCAAGCATCAATAATGTCGCCATTTAGGACTAATGTTTTGGGTTTAATGCTTGATAAATAGTTATTTAGTTCTTTAGCGTGACTTCCGTAAGTTCCCAAATGGACATCTGATATAATGACCAATTCGACATTTCGTTTTTTCAATTTTTCTTTTTTTGAAGTTTAACAAATAAAAGAAACTTCGGTAGGATAAATTTTATCAAAAGGTTATCAATTTGGCTACAATTTTAATAAATTGTGATTTTTAATGGCTGCAACCTTTGCTTAATAATACCAATTTTAAATTTTTTAATTTAATTCATAAAACTTACATTTGCTCAAAACAAATTACAATGGCAGGAAATAGCTACGGCACCCTATATAAAGTTACAACATTTGGAGAATCTCATGGTGAAGCTTTAGGCGGAATTATAGATGGTTGTCCATCTGGGATTGAACTTGATCTAGATGCAATTGAAGTTGAAATGTCCCGAAGAAAACCCGGGCAGTCAGCAATTGTAACACAACGTAAAGAACCGGATGCGGTTCAGTTTTTATCGGGTATTTTTGAAGGTAAAACGACAGGGACTCCTATTGGTTTTATTATTCCGAATACCAATCAAAAATCGGATGATTACTCCCATATAAAAGACAATTACAGACCCAGTCATGCCGATTATGTGTACGACCAGAAATACGGTTTTCGTGACTATCGTGGTGGCGGAAGAAGTTCTGCAAGAGAAACAGCAAGCAGAGTTGTGGCGGGCGCGATAGCGAAGCAAATGCTTCCTGAAATAAAAATTAATGCTTATGTTTCTTCGGTTGGTCCAATTCATTTGGATACACCATATCAAGATTTGGACTTTTCTAAAATAGAAAGTAATCCTGTTCGTTGCCCCGATGAAAAATCGGCAGCGGTTATGGAAGAATATATTCGCGATATCCGCAAACAGGGTGATACCGTTGGAGGTGTGGTTTCATGTGTCATTCAAAATGTTCCGGTTGGTTTAGGAGAACCGGTTTTTGATAAATTACATGCTGAATTAGGAAAAGCGATGCTTTCGATCAATGCTGTAAAAGGTTTTGAATACGGCAGCGGATTTTCGGGTTCTGAAATGAAAGGAAGTGAACATAACGATTTATACAATCCGGACGGAACTACAAAAACAAATCTTTCCGGAGGAATTCAAGGTGGAATTAGTAACGGGATGGATATCTATTTCAGAGTAGCCTTTAAACCTGTTGCGACTATCATGCAGACTCAGGATTCGTTAGATAACAAAGGAAATATTACACCAATGACGGGTAAGGGCCGTCATGATCCATGTGTAGTGCCTCGTGCTGTACCAATTGTTGAAGCAATGGCAGCGATTGTTTTGGCTGATTTTTATTTAATCAACAAAACCTATTAGTAAAAGTTAGGACATGAGGGTCTTAATATTTTAATTTAAAACAAACAAATTAATGCAAGTTACAGAAACTAAAAAGAAATCTTTTCTTAAAGGATTAACAGGGCAAATTATAATTGCAATGGTTCTTGGAGCCGCTTTGGGAATTATTTTGCACAATTCGATTTCGCCTGAAGCAGCACAGTCTTTTAGCAATAAAATTAAAATGCTTGCAACGATCTTTATCAGATTGGTACAAATGATTATTTCTCCTTTGGTATTTACCACGTTAGTAGTAGGTATTGCAAAACTTGGAGATATTAAAACGGTGGGAAGAATTGGAGGAAAAGCCCTTGGTTGGTTTTTTACCGCTTCATTTATATCCTTGTTGATCGGATTGTTTTATGTAAACATTCTGGAGCCTGGTGTAGGTTTGAAACTGGATCATGTTGATATGGCTGCTGCCTCTGAAGTAACAGCTAAAACGAAAACACTATCGGTTGAGAATTTTGTAGAACACATTGTTCCTAAAAGTATTTTTGAGGCAATGGCAACCAATGAAATTTTACAGATCGTTATCTTTTCAATCTTCTTCGGTTTAGCCGCTGCGTCTTTGGGAAGTACAGTAAAACCGGTAATCAATGCTTTAGATAAAACTTCACATATCGTTTTAAAAATGGTAAACTACGTGATGAACTTCGCTCCAATTGGAGTTTTTGGAGCCATTGCAGGTGTATTTGCTATAAGGGATGCAGAAGAACTGGTAATTACCTATTTTAAATTTTTCGGATCGTTTTTAGTCGGAATTGGTACTTTATGGGTTGTTTTGATCGCAGTGGGCTATTTATTTCTCAAAGGAAGAATGACAGAGCTTTTAAGACGTATTACGGGGCCTTTGGCGATTGCTTTTGGTACAACGAGTAGTGAAGCTGTTTTTCCAAAATTAACAGAGGAATTGGAAGATTTTGGTGTAAAAGATAAAATTGTATCCTTTATGTTGCCACTTGGTTACTCGTTTAATCTGGATGGAAGTATGATGTATATGACTTTTGCGAGTATTTTTATTGCTCAGTTTTATGGAGTACATCTGGATTTAGGAACTCAAATGGTAATGCTTTTGGTTTTAATGTTGACCAGTAAAGGTATTGCAGGTGTACCACGTGCAAGTTTGGTTGTAGTAGCGGCTACTTGCGGTATGTTTGATATTCCGGTTGAAGGAATTGCATTAATCCTGCCAATTGATCATTTTTGCGATATGTTTAGAAGTGCTACAAACGTTTTAGGAAATGCTTTGGCTACTTCAGTTGTTGGACAATGGGAGGATGACAAAGACACTGAAATTGCTTCTGAAAACTTATAAAGAAATTAATAAAAGTAGGAAAAAGCATCAAATTTTGTTAAAATTTCAATAAAAAAGAAGCTGTATTTTTATAGGAAATACAGCTTCTTTTTATTTTTAATGTATATTTGATGAAATTAGCCTATTTATGCCCCGAATACGCATTTTTTTATTGCTGCTCGTATTTTTGAATTGTTTTGCCAATTCCGCCAGCGCACAATCTGAAACGATATCGGATGCAAAGATCAATAAGATTGTCAAGGAAGCCTGGGAAGACTACAAAAAATCGAATTTTGAAAAATCGCTCATCACTTCACGGAAAGCACTAAACTATGCCACCGCTTCTAAGAATAATAATTTAATAGCGAAATCGTATAAAATAATAGCCGGGAATTATAATGAATTGTCCGAATTTGATAAAGCTATTTTTTTCTACAACAAAGGGTTGTTCTATGCTGACCAAACAGATAATGATTCCCTAAAATATAGTCTTCATAATAATCTTGGTAATATTTATTGCTTCGAAAAGAAGCAATTTAATAAGGGGATTAATTATTATAAAAAATCCATAGCTTACAGTTTAAAGTTAAATGAGATGTCGCAGGTCTACTTTACAAATGTAAATATTGCCTGGGCTTATTTTGATATTGGAAAATTTAAAGAAGGATATCCGTTTCTGAAATTTGTAAACAGTAATAAAAGCAAATATGGGGAAGCGTCGACCGAGATCGTTGTAAACATGCTAAACGGTATGTATAGGAGTTATCATAATGAATACGATTTGGCAAATGATTTTTTTCTTAAAGCCATTCAGGCCGGTAAAAACAGTGAAGAAAGATCGGATTTGTCGTATTCACATCTGGAGTATTCTAAGTTTTTAAGTAAAGTTGGAAGGTACAAAGAGGCTTATGAAAATCTGGCTTCGTACAATGATATAACGGCAGAATTGTACAATGAAGAAAAACTTAAAAAAGCCTCTATTGCGGGTTTTAATTTAGAATTAGACGAGTACAAGAGACAGATTGACAGGATTGAAAGTGAGAAAGATTCACAGTTTCAAAGCCTTAAGAAATCAAGGATTATCGTGATTTTATTTGTTCTGGTTTCTCTGATTTTCTTAATTCTGATTATTACTTTGATAAAAAATATCAGGTTTAAGAAAAAGCACAATGCCGAACTTTTAAAAGCAAAAGAAATTGCAGAGGAAGCTTCTTTACTTAAGACTCAGTTTATTTCGACCATAAGTCACGAGTTACGTACTCCTTTGTATGGTGTGGTAGGAATAACAAATATGTTGCTGGAAGAACACAAAGAACTGTCGAGAAGTCAGCATTTGAGTTCGCTGAAGTTTTCGGCCAGGTATTTATTGTCGCTGGTAAATGATATTCTTCAGATTAATAAAATTGAGGAAAATAAGGTGATACTGGAGAATTTGACATTCAATATTTCGGATGAAATCATGATGATTAAAAACTCACTTTCTTTTTTATCACAGAAAAACAATAATAAAATTACCGTTTCTATAGATCCCTGTATTCCTGAATATCTTATTGGCGATAAGTTAAGGCTTGCTCAGATTCTGATGAACCTAGTGAGTAATGCGCTTAAGTTTACGAAAGATGGTAAAGTTGAAATTATTGTTCAGCTAAACCGATCGGAGGAAAAAATGTACTTTTTGGACTTTTTAATAAAAGACAATGGTGTGGGGATTGCAATTGTCGATCAGGGTAAGATTTTCGAGAAATTTGTGCAGGTTGGAAGAAAAGACGAGGATTATCAGGGAACAGGCCTGGGGTTGAGTATTGTGAAACGATTGTTAGGGCTTTTTGGAAGTACGATTACACTTAAAAGTGAGATTGGTTTAGGAACTTCATTTACGTTTACAATTCCTTTTGAGTTTGATCCTCAAAAAACAAAACAGATTATTGATGAAATAGAGGTCGATTTGAGTTCAAATGAAGTGTATAAAATTTTAATTGTAGAAGATAATCTCATTAATCAACTGGTGACGAAAAAGATTATCGAAAAGCACAATTATATCTGTAAAGTCGTTGATGATGGTTTTTCGGCTTTAAAAATACTGGAGAATGAAAGTTTCGACTTGATTTTAATGGATATTAATATGCCTTTGATGAATGGATTCGAAACTACTAAAAGAATTCGTTTAAAAGGGCTTAAAACACCTATTGTGGCGCTAACAGCCTTTGATAAGGATGAAATTACGGATGAAGCTATTTCGTCGGGAATAAATGATATTATTATTAAGCCGTTTGAACCTGTCAGGCTTTTTAAAATTATGAATTACTTAATACTTGAAGCAAAAAATACCGGTTAATACCCTGCAGTCTGAACACTAATTCCACTAATCTATATCTCGATAATTGGAACGCTAAAATTTTAACACATAGAAACATAGATTTGTATTGATAAAAGAGGATACAAAAAGAAATATATTTCTTTCACATAGTAGGATATGTGTATTTAAATGAAGTGAAACGCCTTTTTTGCAGGTGCAGCACCTATGTTGCTATGTGTTAAAAATAATTGCATCTAATATATTAGAATAATGATATCAATAGGGATAATTGTAGTCTACTTCTGGACACAAATTCCACTAATTTGCAGAAATTTAGATTAACCTTGTTTGTGAAATTAATTCCATAAACAAATTAGTGACAGTTTGTGTAATTCGTGTTATTTTTTAAAATTGTATCCACACGGTAGGGTTAATACCAGCGTTTTTTGTTTTGCTTAGAAGCGTTAGATTTTCTTGATTTATGAGCACCACCGCTTCGGTTAGAGTTTTTAGGCTTCTCTTCCGTTGCTTCCGGACTTCCGGAGTGCCATGGATAAGGGTGATCGGTAATGGTTTTTACGTCTACCTTTATTAGTTTTTGAATGTCTTTCCAGTAAGGCTGTTCGTCTTTTCCACAAAACGAAATTGCAATTCCCCCGTTTCCTGCACGTCCTGTACGTCCAATTCGGTGCACGTAAGTTTCCGGGATGTTCGGTAAATCAAAGTTAATTACAAATGGCAGTTGGTCAATATCGATTCCTCTTGCGGCAATGTCTGTGGCAACAAGTACGCCAACTTCTTTGTTTTTAAAAGCATCCAAAACACGTTGTCTTGCATTTTGTGATTTATCTCCGTGAATTGCTTCAGCAGGAATGTCTTTTTTGCGAAGCGCTTTTACCACATTGTCAGCACCGTGTTTTGTTCTTGAAAAGACCAGAACATTTGATAAATTTTCATTTTTGATTAAATGGTACAATAAGTTTCTTTTCTCTGTTTTTTCTACAAAATAAACGCGTTGTTCAACCGTTTCGGCTGTGGATGAAACAGGAGATACTTCTACTTTTGCAGGATCCTTTAAAAACATTTCGGCCAGTTCGCGAATAGCAATCGGCATAGTAGCAGAGAATAGTAAAGTCTGTCTGTTTTTTGGAGTAAGTTTTACAATCTTTTTTACATCATTGATAAAACCCATATCGAGCATTTGGTCTGCTTCGTCTAACACCAAAGTGTGTAAATGATCCAGATCCAGAAATCCTTGTTTGTGTAAATCAAGTAATCGGCCTGGAGTGGCAACTAAAATGTCAACTCCTTTTTTCAGGGTGTCTACCTGAGGATTTTGCGAAACTCCTCCAAAAATTGTCAATTGCGTTAAGTTGGTGTATTTGGCATAAGTGTCAAAACTTTGTCCAATCTGAACCGCTAATTCACGTGTAGGAGTAACTATAAGGGCACGGACTTGTTTGGCTTTTTTAGAGGACCCTACAATTCGGTGTAATTGATGTATGATTGGAATAGCAAATGCTGCTGTTTTTCCTGTACCTGTTTGCGCGCAACCAATTAAATCCCTTCCTGACAAAACGATCGGAATAGATTGTTCCTGAATAGGAGTAGGGTTAAGGTAGCCTTCTTCAAATACGGCTTTTTGTATACTTTTTGAGAGTGATAGATCTTCGAATAACATATCTTACATATTAAGAATTTAGTTTTAAGTACTAAAATTCTGTGCAAAGATAGTTTTATTCGGTTAAACCTTTATTTGAATATCACTTTATTTGGTAAATGCCTTAATTTTCAATACCAGAACTTTTTGTAGGGACTAGATTTTTTCGTTATTGGCTTTAATGAAATCAGTTACTAAATATCCTATAAGCTTGCCGATTAGGTTGTTATTTGGAGAATCGGCTAAATCGGGAGCACCTTCACAAATATGCAGATAAGTGGCATTTTTATGTTGTCCGAAAAAGGAAATAAACTGACGTAATTCTTCCACCGAAAAACCACTGATTGTCATAGCACTGCTCGCAATATTAGGAATAGCATCCAGATCGATTTCGATCCCGAAAGAGTCTGTTCTGATAAACTCTAAAGCCAATGCCATTTCTCTGTCAAAATCCTTTTCCTTGCGTATGTTCACACTATCGTAGGTGTTGTAACGAACTCGGTCTTCAAGTTTTTTGATGATGTCTAAAACACTTTTAGAAGTATAGTTTTCGTGCAGACCAAAAATGAAGTACTTTTTTAAGAAACCCTCTTCGTACGCATAGGAGAAACCATTGCCACTGTGACGGCCTTCAAGAATTCTGAAGTCAGAATGTGCATCAAAATTAATAGCATTGATTGGTTTTCCTTTGGCTAAAGCTGATCCTTTTATATTTCCGTAAGCATTATTGTGTCCACCCCCAATAATGATTGGTATTTTTCCTGCTTTTATAATCGTAAAGATAATATGCGAAACTTCTTTGTCTATTTTTTCTACTAACTGACTTAGTTTGGACCTGTCGTCGATATCATTGAAATCAAGATTTTCAACATCGCGCATTTCCTGAGCGACATCCAATTGTCCTAAAACCAAAATCTGACTTCCTTTAGAGAAACGATTGTGCTGAATGTTTGCAATGCTTTTTATAGCACTTTCCCATGCCGATGCAGCTCCGGGTCTGCCGTAATTGGCACGTACGCCAATATCTTCAGGAATCCCAAAAAGCACATATTTGGTCTCGCTTTCTTTTAGAAAATTGATCTTATCAGCTCCTTTAGGAATGATGACCATTTTTTCTCCGAATTTTATTTCACCACTTCGATGATTGGTGATTTTTGCCAAATCGTTAACAGTAAAAGGAATTAGTTTCTCCATGAAAAAAAAATATTTTTCAAAAATAATATAATTGTGGTAACTTACGTTATTACCTTTATATTAATTCTTAAATTTGTTTTAAAGAAAATTTTTTTAAATATGGAAAACCCAAAGAACAACAACTCAAGTCTAAAAGCGGTAATCGCAGTTTTAGCAGTCCTACTGATTGGTAGCTTAGTGTATATTTTTAAATTATCATCTGATACAGATGTAGTTAAAACTGAACTTACAACGACGATGACAGAGAAAGAATCTGTTATGAAAGATTTACAGGAATTGAAATCAACTTATGATGCTGCAATTGCTGAAAATACTTCAATGTCTGATGAGTTAATTCAGGAAAGAGATAAAGTAGTAGCTCTAATGGATGATTTAAATAAATCTAAAGGAGATGTATCTAAATACAGATCACAAGTTCAGGCAATGCAAGGTAAAATGAAAACTTTGGTTGCTGAAAACGATGAGTTGAAAAAACAAAATGGTGTTTTAACAGTTCAAAGAGACAGTACAATTGTAGTTTTAGGAGAATCTAAGAAGTACAATGAGGTTTTAGTTGGTCAAAACGAAGAATTGGCAAAAACAGTTGAAAAAGGAGCTAAATTGTCAGTATTGAATACAAAAACAATCGCTTACAAAGTAAAAGGTTCAGGTAAACAAATCGAAACAGATAAAGCGAGTCGCGCTGATGTTTTGAAAGTAAGTTTTACAATTGCTGAGAATCAAATCGCTAAATCTGGAGATAAAACGTATTATGTACAAGTTATCGATTCTAAAAACAATGTTTTAGGAGAGAAGAAAACAGAAAGTTTTGGAGATAATACTTTGACGTATAGCTTTAAAACTACCGTAAGATATGAAAACAAAACAGTAAACGTTTCAGAAGATTTAATTGGTAAGGATTTTGAGAAAGGTACTTACTTTATTAATGTTTTTGATAATGATGAATTAGTTTCTAAAACTAGTTTCAGCTTAAGATAATACCACGTCGTTTAAGGCAAATACCACTAAAAAAAGGTCTGTGAGAAATCACAGACCTTTTTTTTATGCTTTCTATTTAATAATTTTTCCTTCAAGAAAAACACTTTCGATTAAATTACTGCCAAAAGCGTATGGAATCTGATAGTAAGATGAAATAGGTTTTGTTAGAATTAAGTTAGCTTTTTTGCCTTTAGTAATGCTTCCATGTGTTTCAGAAAGGTCCATCGCATAAGCGCCATTTATGGTGGCAGCATTTATAGCTTCTTCCGGAGTCATCTTCATTTTGATACAGGCTGTTGCAACTACAAAATTCATATTTCCGGATGGAGTAGAACCAGGATTAAAATCGGTTGCCAAAGCAATTGGTAAACCTGCTTTAATCATTTGACGAGCCGGAGTATAAGGAATACTTAAAAAGTAGGAACAGGATGGCAGTGCAACTGGCATTGTTTCTGTGTTTTTTAAAGCTTCAATATCTTCGGGGTTCATAATTTCGAGATGATCGACAGAAAGGGCTTTGTATTTGATTCCTGCTTGTATACCGCCAATAGAATTGAACTGGTTGACATGAATTTTAGGTTTCAGGCCGAATTGTATTCCTGCTTCCATAATTTTTTCGGTTTCTTCGACAGAGAAATATCCGGTTTCGCAAAAGGCATCCACGTAATCAGCCAGTTTATTTTGGGCAATTTCAGGTAACATTTTGGTGATAATTTCATCGATGTAACCTGCTTTGTTTTCTTTGTAATGTAAAGGAAAAGCATGTGCGCCCAAAAAAGTTGCTTTTATGGCAATAGGATAATTTTGGGCTAGTTTCTGAATTACGCGAAGCATTTTCAGTTCGCCTTCGATCGTAAGTCCATAACCGGATTTTATTTCTACAGCACCTGTTCCTAAATGCATGACTTCTTCTAAACGAAGTTTTGATTGTTCGTAGATCTCTTCTTCTGAGGTTTTATTGAGTTTTTTAGCTGAATTTAGAATTCCGCCACCACGATTTGCAATTTCTTCATACGAAAAACCGTTAATTCGGTCTACAAATTCCTGTTCGCGATTTCCTGCATATACAATGTGCGTATGACTGTCGCACCATGTAGGCATTACAATTCGTCCTGTTGCATCAATTGTTAGCGCTGCATTGATTTCAGGGAGATTTTCCATCAGACCAAAATCGTCAATGAGATTGTCTTTTAAAATTAAATACGCATTTTTTAAAGTTGGAAGTACTGCCATTTCTGCTCCCGATACTTTAGCTATTGAAGTTTCGCGAACCTGAAGTAATTCTTTTATGTTGGTAATTAAAGTTGTCATTATTTTGAGGTATAAAGTAAAAAGCACAAATTTCACAATATTATCACGCAATAGATTAGTGAAATTCGTGAAATCTGTGTTTGAAAATTTGTTCTTATTATCTTATTCAGAAACGGTTATTTCGAACATTTTGGTCCAGTTTTTACCGGTAACAAAAATAGTTTTAGTTTTTGGGTTGTAAGCAATTCCATTTAAAACATCATCTTTAGTTACATCAGTCATAAGTTTGCGTAATCCAGACATGTCCAGAATTCCTTCAACGGCTCCGGAAGTAGGGTTTACGACAGCAATAGCATCTTTAAACCATACATTGGTGTAGATTTTTCCGTTAATCCATTCCAGCTCATTAATTGCTTTAATTTTTGAAGTTCCTGAGTAAACGTTGATGTAGTCAATCATTTTTTGAGTTGCAGGATCCATTTTCCAGATTTTTTCTGTTTTGTCAGTTTGGTAGATGTATTTTCCGTCATTGGTCATTCCCCAACCTTCGATATCTTTTTCGTAAGCAAAAGTTTTCTCCAATTTTAAAGTGCTGGCGTTATAGATGAAACCTGTTTTGTTTTGCCAGGTTAATTGAAATAATTTGCCATTGATGAAAGTAATTCCTTCACCAAAGTACTTTTTGTCTAAATCGATTTGTTTGAAAATTTTACCGGTTTTATAATCGTATTTTCTCAAATAAGAAGCTCCTTCCTGTCCGGTGCTCTCGTATAAAGTGTCTTTATAGAATTCTAATCCTTCGGTAAAGGATTGTTTGTCGTGTGGATAGGTGTTGACTATTTTGTATTTTAATAATTTAGGTTCGATATTAGAAACCAGTTCAACACGTTTAGTAGCATCGGAGGAGTCTGATCCGAAATAAACGGTCGCTTTTAAATATTGGTACCCTAATTTTTGATCTTTTAATTCAAATTTGAATTTTTCGGTCCCTTTAGTGCTTCCCACTTTTTTATCGTTTATGAAGTAGGTAATGCTGTCAATTTCTTTCGAATTTGGGTTCAAAATACCGATAGAAATTGCTTCCTGAGGCAAAAAATGAGCCGGAAAAGCTGAATCATCGATGTTGAATAAAGAATTTTCACCTTTTTTTGTATCTCCACATCCAATTAATGTGATTCCTAATAAAATGACAGTTAGGAAGTTATATTTTTTCATAGTTTAAAATTTGAATAAGCCAATATACGATGATATTTTTATAGCAACAAAGGTCTTGCAAAAATATAAAAAGATTGTATATTTGCACCGGCAAGTCCTACACGACCAGCTCCTGCAGACTCCCCCAGGATGGGAACATAGCAAGGGTACGTGGTTGAGCGGTGCGATGTAGGTCGCTTGCCATTTTTTTTTTTTTTTGTAGTCCCGATGTTTCGGGATTTTTTTTTAGAATTAATTTAAAAGTAGTCTTCCATATGGAGGATTTTTTTATTTTTGACCTTATCGAAAATTAGAAGTAAGTGTAGGAGTTAAAAGTTTCCGGCACAAAATTTATAGTTCATAATTCAAAACTTAATATTAATGAGTAAAGTTGTTTTAATTACCGGAGGATCCTCAGGGATTGGGAAGTCGATTGGAGAGTTCTTGCATCAAAAAGGTTTCGTGGTATATGGAACAAGCCGAAATCCTGAAAAGGTAGTGAATTCAATTTTTCCATTAGTTGCTTTGGATGTCCGTAATGCAGATTCTATAAAATCGGCAGTAGCAGAGGTTATTGCTGCTTCGGGAAGACTGGATGTTGTTATTAATAATGCAGGTGTTGGAATTACCGGGCCTTTGGAAGAAATTCCGACTGAGGAAATCAAAAACAATTTTGAAACCAATTTCTTCGGACCAATCGAAGTTATGAAAGCTGTTTTGCCTCAAATGAGAGAGCAGAAATCAGGTTTGATTATTAATATCACTTCAATTGCCGGCTATATGGGATTGCCATATCGTAGTGTATATTCGGCTTCAAAAGGAGCTTTGGAGTTAATCACAGAGGCTTTGCGTATGGAGGTGAAGGCATTTGGAATTGAGATTACAAATGTGGCACCGGGAGATTTTGCAACCAATATTGCAGCGGGTCGCTATCATGCACCGGTGCTAAAAGGTTCGGCTTATGAAAAAGTATACGGTGATATTCTCTCCACTATGAATGAGCATGTTGATGCGGGAGGGAATCCAAATGAAATGGCCGAAGCGGTTTATAAAATCATACAGCAAAAAAAGCCAAATGTACATTACAAAGTAGGTGCTTTTATGCAGAAATTTTCAATAGTTTTAAAGCGTGCACTACCGGATAAAGTTTATGAAAAAATGCTGATGAATCATTATAAATTATAAATTACTGAATCTTATAAATGAAATACCTTTTACTTTTTGTTACGATTGCCTTTTGCTCTTGCTCGCCAAAAATAAGAACTTCTATCTCCGAAAAACATGAGAAATTAAATGAAGTTGAGAATGTTGCCGTTTTTAATGCCAAATCAGAACTTCCTGCGGTATATAGTAAAATCGGATCTACTAAAATTGGAGATACTGGTTTTACTATCAATTGCGATTTAAATACTGTACTTGAAAAAGCAAAAACTGAAGCTCGTAAAAGCGGTGCTAATGCATTGTTAATTACAGAACATTTGTATCCGAGTACATTTGGAAGTAGTTGTCATCGAATTGCTGCAGATTTATTGAGAGTTGAAAATACTCCGGATTATGATATTGTTAAGATTACTAAAGATACTGTTCGGTTAGCAGCAGGTTCTAAAGCCATTAATAATGATGCTGTAGTTTATGGTTCGCCTTATTCGGATAATTCTAAAACTTCAAGATTTTTAGTAACAGCGAATGTTGGACAAAGTTTTAGAGTAGGTTCATCGCCAGATGGTTTGAATTCAGAACAGAAAAAATATTTGAAAAAATTAAAATCTGGATTAAGTTATGATGTAAGTGCTTATTATGTTACGGATAAAAAGAATGGATTTGGTTTGAAATACAATGTTTATAAGTCGTCTGGAACAATTTACAATCAACAAATTACGGTGGGTAATGAAATGACAGTAAAAGGAAATTTCAGTGATGATATAACAATCTCGTTTATTGGGCCTTCTTTCATAATTACTGAAGATCGACACGCAAGAGTTGGTGAAGCTAATTTAGAGTTAGCTTTGGGGTATATGGCCTATCAAAACAAGGCAGGTGTAGCTGGTAATCCGGTAAAAATAACGGGTTCAAATTTTGGTATGATTGGGGGGATGGGGTATCATTTTAGAATAACACCTCATTTTTTGTTGGGGCCACAGGTTAGTTTTGTTGGTGGTGTTTTGAAAAAACTAAAGTATACGTATGCAGATGGCACGACATATACTGAAAAGCTTGATAAAGAAGAATTAGAAAATTTATGGAGAATTGATTTGGCTATTGGTGCTAAGTTTAGATTCTAAGTTGTAATTTTGCGCTGAATTTTTAAACACACAATTAAATATAAATAGATTATGAAATTTTTTATTGACACAGCTAATTTAGCTCAGATTAAAGAAGCACAGGCTTTAGGAGTTTTGGATGGTGTAACGACTAACCCATCTTTGATGGCTAAAGAAGGAATTACTGGAAAAGACAACATTTTAAAGCATTATGTTGACATCTGTAATTTGGTTGAAGGAGATGTAAGTGCTGAAGTTAATGCGCTTGATTTTGACGGAATGATTAAGGAAGGTGAGGAGTTGGCTGAATTACATGATCAAATCGTGGTAAAATTGCCTATGACAAAAGAAGGTGTTATGGCTGCGAAATATTTCTCTGATAAGGGAATTAAAACAAATGTAACGCTTGTGTTTTCAGTAGGACAGGCTATTTTGGCTGCAAAAGCAGGAGCAACTTATGTGTCTCCGTTTGTTGGTCGCTTAGACGATGTTTCGACTGATGGATTGAATCTGATAGAAGAGATTAGATTAGTATATGATAATTATGGTTACGAAACTCAAATTTTAGCAGCTTCTGTACGTCACACGATGCACATTGTAAACTGTGCTAAAATTGGTGCTGATGTAATGACAGGACCTCTTTCCGCGATTTACGGATTATTGAAACACCCATTAACAGATATCGGATTGGCTCAATTTGTAGCTGATTTTGAAAAAGGAAACAAGTAGTCCTTAGTTATAAAATTAAAAAAGCCATTTTTCAATTGAAAAATGGCTTTTTTTTATATAAACCCGACAGGTTTTTATTAAAATCTGTCGGGTTTGTTGTAATTATTGGTGTAAAAAAAACAAATATCAAATTCCAGATTCGAAGCGCTTAAAGGTTTGGAATTTGGAATTTGATATTTGGAATTTAAAATTTTATATTATGTTTAGTGACCACCGCCACCACCTTCAACATGGTTGATTCCTTGTCTTTTTAAGATCTTAGGGCAATAGAATCCGTAAAATCCTAAGTAAGCAAAACCAAGAAGAGGAACGATATAAGAGAAATGTGTCCATGTAATTCCGAAAATTCCGTTTGGACTTGTAAGGTCGATATCACAGATACTGCCTTGAATTAAAGGAATAATTCCTCCTCCAAGAATCATCATGATTAAGAATGAAGACGCTTTTCCAGTGTTTTTTCCTAAACCGGCAATCGCTAAATCAAAGATAGACGGCCACATAATAGATAAGAACAAACCTCCGGAGATGAAAAAGAATTTGGCAATTTGAGGATCCGGGTAAACTAATCCGGAAAACATCATTAATACACCAGATATTCCGAAAAGCATTAATGTTTTTCCGGCATTTTTGCCTCCAACAAAACTCACCGCGATAAACAATAAGATCCAAATTGGGTAGATGTAGAATGAAGAAACATCATGTGCAGCAAAAATGTTAGCTCCAATAATTACTCCAAATGCCAGAGCCGGAACTATAAATTTAAGTGCTGTGTTTACTAGGGTAGAAGTATTGAAAACGTTAACTCCGCCATTCCAGCGACCAATCATTAAGCTTCCCCAATAAAGGGCAATAAATGGAGCGATAGCATGCTCAAGTACGTTGCCAAATTCGGCAGTATGTAATAAAGCAGGAAGGTTACTGATAATTGTTACTTCTGTACCAACATATATAAAAATACCTAACATTCCTAAATAGAGCTGAGGATAGTCTAATATATTGAATTTTTCGTGTGCTACTTTAACTTCCTCTTCGTCTTCTTTTGCAGGATCTTCAATTTTTGAGAAGTTCATGAAAATAGCGACTACAATAAAAGCAAGTCCAAGAATAATGAAAGGTAATTTAATGTCTTCTAATGATAAATCTGTTTTTTTGTTGTCTCCCATTCCGAATAGAGCGATTCCAAGTAAAATAGCACCAATTGTAGTTCCGAAAGAGTTGATTCCTCCTGCTAAAGTCAAACGGTGAGCGCCTGTTGTCGGGCTTCCCATTTTAATTGCTAGGGGATTTGCTACAATTTGCTGGATTGAGAAACCTAGTCCTACTGTAAATAAAGCTGTTAAGAAGAAAGGGAAACTTTGCATTGTTGCAGCCGGAACGAATAAAAATGACCCAACTGCGGATAAAAGTAAACCGGCAGAAAGTGTTTTTTTGTATCCAAATTTTTGTAAAACATCTAATTTTAAGGATACCAGAAAGAAAATCAATGATCCTACGAAGTAAGCAGCATAAAAGGCCCAGGCTACTAATTGCGATTGTACTTGTGATAAGGTGAATACTTTCTTGAAAACAGGAATCAGGATATCATTGGCCGAACCAACAAAACCCCAAAAGAAGAAAACAATTATCAACGAGATAAACTGTCCCCATTTGGTTTGAACATTTTCTGAACTCATAATTTAAGAGGTTAATTTTTTATTTTATTGTTTTTTGAAGACCGTAAATATATTTGTTAAGTGTTTCAAAAAAAAATAAAAAGCCACAAATAATGTTAAATTTAAACCAACGGTTTGATTTTTTCAACAATGTGTTAATTTTTACCGAGTTAGAAAATCGATTTAGGAAGCTGAGTTTATTCCAGTATTTTGTTTTTTACTTCTTTGCTGTAATTTCTTCCAATTGGAATGGTGTAAGATTGTATCTGAATACGATTGCCTTCTATTGATTTTACTTTATTCAGTGCAATTACATAGGATTTGTGAATGCGCAAGAATCGGTCGGCAGGTAATTCCTCAGACAATGAGGTTAAAGATTTGTGCGTGATGTAGGTTTTGTCTGAAGTCACCACTTTTATGTATTCCTTCATTCCTTCAACAAATAAAATTTCTTCAATATTAATTTTCATCATTTTCTTATCTACTTTGATAAAAATATGAGAGTCACCCTTAGTGGTTTCGACTTTAATATTGTTTTTTAAATTGTATTCAGTAGTGATTTTATTGATGCATTTTATAAACCTTGGAAGCGGAATAGGTTTTACTAAGTAATCCAGAACGTCAAGATCATAGCTTTCTGCGGCAAATTCTCTAAAGGCAGTTGTAATGATAACTTTGGTTTTGTTTTCGATCAGGCTAATAAGTTCGAATCCTGTCATCATAGGCATGTTAATGTCTAAGAATACAGCATCGACAGTAGTACTGTTTATAAAATCAAGCGCTTCCAGAGAATTATTGAATGTACCAATTACCTCAAAATCTGTAAAATTGGTAAAATAATTTTGCAGGACTTTGATTGCCAAAGGCTCATCGTCAATCAACACGCATTTAATTTTCATTATCAAGAGGTATTTGCAAACGGATTATATAGTAATTTAATTTAGTTGTATTTTTTAGACTGAAGTCATTTTTGTAAATCAGTTTTAATCTCTTTTTGGTATTAGCCAGACCAATTCCGCCTTTCGCGTTAATATTTTGTGAAATTACAAAATTATTTAAGATTTCAAAGTCTAACATTTTATTGTCAATAACTTTACAATTGATTTTAATTTTTAGGTTATTATTGTTGACTCCACCGTGTTTAAAGGCATTTTCGACCAATGAAATGAAGAGTAGCGGAGGTACCACAATATCCTCTATATTTGATTCTAAATTGATTGTAACTTCAACATTTTCAAAGCGTAGCTTCTCGATTTCGATATAATTTTGGATGTAATTAATTTCTTTAATCAAAGGAACAGATTTGGTTCCTTTTACATCATATAAAACATATTCCATTAGATTTGACAGTTTTATAATTACATCAGGGACTTTATTTGAAGATTCTAGTGATAAAGCATATAAATTATTCAGGGTATTGAAAAAGAAGTGCGGCTGAATCTGATTTTCAAGATATTTTAGCTTTATTCTAAACTGATTTTCCCTTAGAGATCGGTTTCTTTCCCTTTCTCTCAGCCAGGTTAATGTAAGGTAGACAGAAGATGCCATTGCAACAACATATAATTCACCAATGCAAACTGCGAGTACGTGGTTGATGTCAAAAGAATGATATTCGCGGTTGGCTTCCGGCCAAATATTTTCAGATATAATATAATAGGTGAGACCGGTCTTTATTAAATAGACAGCCAATAGGCTTATAACCATCAAGAAAGTATACTGAATGTATTTTTGCTTTAGAACATAACGCGGCACCAGTACAAATAAATTGAAATAGACTAATGGAATGTGTAAAGAGAATTCTATCAGGTTTGATTTGAACGAATAAGGATAATCATTAAAGTAGGCGCCCCATCTTAAAAAGTTAAGAGTGAAATAGCTGCCCCAAAACCAAACATGGTTTTTAAGTTTTATGTCAAATTTTAATTTTCGTATCTCGTTCAACTTTTATTTAGCAGTTTATGGGAATTGATTCTCGCGTTTGTAATTAATGTGCAACTTTAAACAATTAGTTATTAAAACGCAATTCTTTTACATAAAATTTTAAAATATAGCGATATGTTGATGTATTTAAATCTGATAACGTTTTCGTAAAACGGTTTGTGTAATATTTAGTATGGTTTAATCATAAATGGTATCGAATTGTTAATGATTGTTAAACGATTATGCGAAAAAAGGGGATTTTTTTATGGTAAATTATTATTTTCTTGTAAAATATTAGTAGATATTGATTAGAAAACGTTTTCGAAAAGCATATTATTGATTGTTTTATGTCGTTCGTTTAAAATTTAATGCCGTTTGTATAATTTATTTTTTTTAACAATACGTTAAGAATAATTTTACCCTATAACTAACAAAATAAATTAACATGAAAAAAATTTTCTTAATCTTTATGATTGTTTTTACGGCGCAAGTTTCGCTTGCTCAGGTAAAAAATATTAAAGGTGTGATTACAGATTCTGATGGACTGCCATTGCCAGGGGCGTCCATTGCGGTACAAGGAGGTCAAAAGGGAACTACTTCCGATTTTGACGGAGTGTACACAATTGAAGTTCAAAAAGGACAGACTTTAGTTTTTACTTATGTTGGTCTTGAAACACAATCAATAGTTGTAGGTGATGCTGCTACAATTAATGTTAAAATGCTACAAGCAGCCTCGAATGCACTTACAGAGGTTGTTGTAACTTCATTAGGTATCAAGAAAACAAGAAAATCTTTAACTTATGCAGCTCAGGAACTTAAAGGAGAAGAGTTAACACGTGTAAGAGATGCGAACGTTATCAATACAATTGCTGGTAAAATTGCCGGTGTTGCAGTAACCAGAAGTTCAGGAGGTACTGGTGGATCGACAAAAGTAGTTATCCGTGGAAATTCATCTGTTGTGAATAGCCAGCCATTATATGTTATTGATGGTATTCCGATATTGAGTCCTGGTACTGCTGGCCAGCCAACGGAGTCATTTGGAAGCTTGTCAGGAGGTAATCGTGACGGTGGTGATGTTGTTTCTTTAGTTAATCCTGATGATTACGATGGAATGACGGTTCTTAAAGGTGCAGCTGCTTCTGTATTATATGGTAGTCAGGGAGCAAATGGAGTAATTTTGCTATCTTCTAAAAAAGCTAAAACAGGGAAAGCAAATATTACGGCTTCTTCAGTAACTACTTTTGAAACAGCAGCTTATTTGCCTAAATTTCAATCAGATTACGTTGCATTAAAAGGAGCGACAGAAACATGGGGAGCAAAACAAAAAACGAATGATCACGTTAAAGATTTCTTTAATACAGGAGTTACTCAAATTAGTTCAGTAGGGTACTCTACTGGTACCGAAAATTCGTCTACAGCATTTTCTTATGCCAATACCACTTCTTCAGGAATTACTCCGGGTAATAGTCTAAAGAAAAATAATTTTGGAATTCGCCAAACAGCTAAGTTCTTTGGAGATAAATTGACCTTTGCAGCAAATGCAAATTATACTTCTCAGTCAATTGGAAACAAACCTGTAAACGGTCTTTATTTTAATACGCTTACTGGTGTTTATTTAATGCCAAGAGGAAATGATTTTAATTTTTATAAAGATAATTATGAAGTTTTTGATCCAACAAGAAATTTAATGGCTCAAAATTGGGTGTCTAATGTAGATTTTATGCAAAATCCATATTGGGTAATAAACAGAAATAAATCAGAAGATAAGAATGACTTTTTTAATGGATCTTTATCTTTAACTTATAAAGCTACTAATTGGTTAAGTATTGCCAGCAGATATAGTTATAATAGAGCATCAAGTGAGTTTGATAAATTTGTTTATGCAACTACTCAGGGAGCCTTATCTCATGTAAATGGTAGATATTATCATGAAAATTCTTTAAGTACACAACGTTATGCCGATTTAATAGCAACTATAAATACAAAAATCGGTTCAGATTTCACATTCAATGCAAATATTGGAACCAGTGTAAGAAATACATTGATTAATCAAAGAACGATCCTGGATTCAGGAGTTGGTGGAGGTTTAAAATATGCAAACTGGTTTACATTGCATAATTTTAATAACAATGCTGAAAATTATCAGTTAATTGAATCTAACAAAGAAATTCAATCCATATTTGCTGCAACTACTTTTGGTTATAAAGATATGTTGTTCTTAGATCTTACAGGTAGAAAAGACTGGTCTTCTACTTTAGTGAATACAGATGAAGGAGGATATTTTTATCCATCAGTTGGTTTGACAGGTATTATTAGTGAGATGACTACTTTGCCGGAATTTATTACCTATGGTAAAGTTCGTGCAGCTTATGCTAGGGCTGGTAATGATGTCGCTCCATTTATAACGACTCCTACAAATTATTATCCACAAGGAAGCGGTACAAAATACAATCCAATTGTTGCACCAAAAACTGGTACAAGTTTGAAGCCTGAGTTAAAAACAGAATACGAACTAGGAACTGAATGGAGAATGTTTAATAATAGATTAGGATTTGAGTTTTCTTACTATCATTCAGAAACTAAGAATCAGTATTTACAAGTAGTGGCTCCAATTGGAAATGTACAAGGTGTTGATTTTTATGGAATTAATGCTGGTAGTATAGAGAATAAAGGTATAGAGGTTGTTTTAAATGCAGGAATCGTTAGAGGAGATAAATTTTCTTGGGATGCAGCTGTGAACTATTCTCATAACAGAAATAAAGTAAAAGAAATTCCTACTGAATTAGGAGGTAGAATTAACCTTACCAATGCTGGCGTAAACAGTTACAGATATGCATTAATTGAAGGAAAACCATTTGGAGTTATTGAAGGAATTAATATTAAGAGAGATGCGCAAGGCAGACCATTGTTAAACGATGATGGTACTCTTCAAAAAACTGGTTTTGAGGAAGTAGGTAATTCTAATCCTGATTTTATGTTAGGTCTTTCTAACTCATTTAAATTTGGATCTTTCTTTGCAAGTGTATTAATTGATGGTCGTTTTGGTGGTGATGTAATGAGTTTAACAGAAGCAGTAAACGATATTAATGGAGTTTCGAAAGCAACAGGTGATGCCAGAAATGCTGGAGGTGTAAATATTAACGGAGTGAGAGCAAGCGACGGTGTTGCTGTTCCTACAATGAGTGCTGAGTCTTATTACAAACAAGTTGGAGGTAGACAAGGAATTAGTGGAGAGTATGTTTATAGCGCAACAAATGTAAACGTTAGAGAGGTTTCAATTGGATACAATTTTAATCCAAAAGCATTACCTTTTATTCAGGCAGCCAGTATCTCTTTAATCGCCAGAAACTTATTTTTTATATACAAAGATGCTCCTTTTGATCCAAACATTGCATTAAGTACAGGTCAAGGTTTACAAGGTGTTGATATTTATGGTTTGCCTTCTACCAGAAGTATCGGTCTTAATTTAAATGTAACTTTCTAAAAAATTAAAAAGATGAAACTAAATAAAATAATAAAAGTAACAACAATCTGTGCTTCGTTACTTACGGTAGTTGCGTGTACAGATAATTTTGAGGAAATAAATACGAATCCAAATGGTATTACACCAGAGCTTTTTGAGCAGGATTTTAATCATATTAAAGGTGGGTTTTCTCCGATGTTTAATAATATCCAGGTTTTAACCCCGCCAGATCTTTATCAATTGCAACAAGGATTAAATAGTGATGTTTGGTCTGGATATATGGCAACTCCTCATCCTTTTGGGAATTTGAATAATACGACTTACTATCTTCTTGATAACTGGAATGGTACTTGTTGGGAGACTGCTTACAAGAATATAATGTATAATGCTAATGATATTGCCAACAAAGCGAAAGGAAAATACGATCAGTTTTACGCCTTGTCTTTGATTTTAAAAGTAGAAGGGATGCATAGACTGACCGATATTTTTGGACCTATTATTTACTCGAAGTTTGGTACTCTGGAGACTACTATTCCATATGATTCACAAGAAGAGGTGTACACTCAAATGTTTAGTGAACTGGATTTTGCAGTGGCAGAATTAACTAAAAGAGTTGATGCTGGCGAGGTTAGTGTTTTTACTTCAGCTGATGAATCAGGTTATAAGGGTGATTATAAATTATGGGTAAAATTTGCTAATACCTTGCGTTTGAGATTAGCCATGCGTGTTGTAAAAGTGAAACCAGATTTGGCTAAGACTCAGGCTGAAAAAGCTGTGGCACATAAATTTGGAGTTTTCACTGCAAATTCAGATTTGTTCAAAATTGTATCTCCTGTTTATACTAATCCAATTCAAACTATAAGTAATGGATGGGGAGATATCGCTATGTCTGCTGATATGGAATCTATTCTAAAAGGATACAATGATCCTAGATTACCTGTTTATTTTGAGACTTCAACGGAATTTCCAGGTCAGTATAAAGGGATTCGTACAGGTATAGCTATGGCTTCAAAAAGTGATCATGAGAATTTTTCTCGAGTTGGATCAGTTATTAAGACTAAAGAAATAACTCTAATGACTACTGCGGAAGCTTATTTCTTAAGAGCGGAAGGAGCTTTAAGAGGATGGAACATGGGCGGAGATGCTAAATCATTGTATGAACAAGGAATTGCAGCGTCATTTGATCAAAGAGGAGTTTCAGGTGCAGCGGCTTATACGGCAAACAATACGGGTACTGCAGTAGCGTATGTTGATCCTAAATTCCCGGAGAATAATGCAGCACCATTAAATAATGTTACTGTTGCCTGGGATGCGGCAGCAACTAATGAGGTAAAATTGCAAAAAATTGTTACTCAAAAATGGATTGCCGGTTTCCCTGAAGGTCAGGAAGCTTGGTCTGATTACAGAAGAACTGGATATCCTAAACTTTTTAAAGTACTTAAAAATTATAGTGGAGGTACAATTTCTACAGAGCTTGGTGTGAGAAGAATCAATTTTGTTGTCGCTGAGAAAGCTGGTAATAAAGGTGGTTACGAGACAGGACTTGCCAAATTAGGAGGACCAGACAATGGTGGAACCAGACTTTGGTGGGATGTTAATGCTCCAAATTTCTAAAAAAATAAATCCAAGAATTAAAAGAATTTAAGTTTGGTTAGTAAATGGTATAAGTGACTAAGGTTGCTTATACCATTTCAAAAACCAAAATTGTAATTATTATAAAAAGAAAAGAAATGAAAAGTGCTTTAGAAATAAAACCTGATATCAGCTATAAAAGCGCGGGGAAGTTTGAAGAGACACGATTTGAAAAAATCCACAATGAAATTTTCAGGAACTCTGCAGAAGCTTCGGTAATTGTAGCACAGGAAATCGCGCAATTGATCCGCTCTAAACAAGAAAAGAATAAATCTTGCGTATTAGGTTTGGCCACAGGTTCTTCTCCTATAAAAGTTTATGAAGAATTAGTGAGAATGCACAGAGAAGAAGGTTTAAGTTTTAGCAATGTAATCACTTTTAATCTGGATGAATATTATCCGATGAGCAAAGAGAACAATCAGAGCTATCATTATTTCATGCACCAGCATCTTTTTAATCATATTGATATCAAACCCGAGAATGTAAATATTCCCGACGGAACCGTTGCCATTGAAGAACTTAATCAATACTGCATCGATTACGAAATGAATATTAAAAATGCAGGAGGTCTTGACTTTCAATTATTAGGAATTGGTCGTACGGGTCACGTAGGTTTCAATGAACCGGGATCCCACATCAACTCCGGAACCAGAATTATTACACTGGATCATATTACGAGAGTCGATGCTTCTTCAGATTTTAATGGGATCGACAATGTTCCTAAAAGAGCGATCACCATGGGAGTTTCTACTATCATGAGATCAAAGCGAATTGTGCTGATGGCCTGGGGACAAAACAAAGCCGATATCATCAAGAGAACTATTCAGGGAGATATTAGTTCAGAAGTTCCGGCTACTTTTTTACAAAATCATGCCAATGCTACATTTGTATTAGACCAGTCAGCAGCCTCAGAATTAACGCGTTTCAAAACGCCTTGGTTAGTAGGAGAATGCATTTGGACACAGGAATTAAAAAGCAAAGCGATTGTTTGGTTGTGCCAAAAAACAAAACAATCTATCTTAAAATTAACCGACAGAGATTACAACAACAACGGAATGTCTGATCTTTTGGCGCAGGAAGGTTCTGCTTATGATTTGAACATCAATATGTTCAACGTCTTGCAGCATACCATCACAGGATGGCCGGGTGGAAAACCCAATACCGACGATTCGCATCGTCCTGAAAGAGCCAATCCGGCAAAAAAACGAGTGATTCTTTTTAGTCCACATCCGGATGATGATGTGATTTCTATGGGAGGAACTTTTTCAAAACTGATAAAACAAGGTCACGATGTACATGTTGTATATCAAACCTCCGGAAATATAGCCGTTACAGACGACGAGGCATTGAAATTTGCCGAAGTGGCTAAAGATTTTCTTGGTGATTCTGCCTCGGGAATCGATTTTAAAGCTGTCATTGAATTCTTGAATAGCAAGTCAGAAAACCAAATTGATTCTTTGCAAGTTCGCAAATTAAAAGGACTCATTCGAAGAAGAGAATCCTACGCGGCAACAAGATACATTGGATTAAAAGATGAGAATACGCACTTTTTAGATCTTCCGTTTTATGAAACCGGACAGGTGAAGAAAAATCCATTGGGTGCTGAGGACATCGCTATTGTAAAAGAGATCATCGCACAAATAAAACCGCATCAGGTATTTGCAGCAGGAGATCTGGCTGACCCGCACGGAACACACGAAGTTTGTCTGAATGCCATCTTTGCAGCAATGAAAGAACTAAAACCGCAAAAATACATGGACGATTGCTGGTTATGGTTGTATCGAGGTGCATGGCACGAATGGGACATTCATGAAATTGACATGGCCGTTCCGCTTTCTCCATCAGAAGTATTGTTAAAACGTCACGCAATTTTGTACCATCAGTCTCAAAAAGACCGGGTAATGTTTCAGGGTAATGACTCGAGAGAATTCTGGGTGAGAGCCGAAGACCGTAACAAAAATACAGCCGTTTTATACGATGAATTAGGATTAGCAGAATACGAAGCAATTGAAGCTTTTAAACGTTTTGATTATTAAAATTAGATTATAAGATCCGGGTGAGAGCGGATTACATTACAAAATTCAGATTGATTTCATTAGGAGTAGTGAGGGTTCAATAGAAATCCTTCTGAATTTTGTTTCTTTTATTTATTATTAATGTTGTCTCAGGCAACATCTTTCCAAAAACATTAAAAATGAAATATTTATTAGTCCTACTATTAGCAGGTGTAACAGCTAGTGCTCAGGTTCAAAAAGAGCAGCTAAACCTTATGCCTTGGCCTCAAAGTGTTGTTTTAAGCGATGGCAATTTTGCTTTAACTAAAAATTTTAAAGTAAACATCACCGGAAACCCAAATCCCCGAATTTTTGGAGGAGTAACTCGCTTTTTGCGCCGATTAGATGGTAGAACCGGTATTTTTTTCGAACAAGGATTTATTACCAAACTAAATGAAGTTCCTACAGCCGAGCTTCAAATCAATTGCACCAAGAGCGGAAAAATTGGTTTGTACGAAGACGAAAGCTATCATTTAGATATCAAACAAAACAAAATTACAATAAATGCAACAAGTGATTTAGGAGCGCTGCACGGTCTTGAAACCTTATTGCAAATAATGCAGAATAATAACAACTCATTTTATTTTCCTGTATCAAAAATCTCAGACTTCCCAAGATTTACCTGGAGAGGTTTGATGGTCGATGCTGCCAGACATTTTCAGCCGGTAGACGTGATCAAAAGAAACATTGATGCCTTGGCAGCTACGAAAATGAATGTCCTTCACTGGCATTTAGTAGACGATCAGGGATGGAGAATTGAAATGAAAAAACATCCAAAACTAATTGAAAAAGCTTCGGATGGAATGTATTACACACAAGAGGAGATTAAAAATATCGTAAAATATGCTGATGAGCGCGGTATTTTGATCGTTCCGGAAATAGATGTTCCTGGTCATGCATCTGCAATACTTACGGCTTACCCGGAAATAGGAAGCAAAGTGATTACACTGACAGGGGGGACTTCTGAAAAAAATATTCAGGGAACAGCAATTGCGACCTATGGAATTGAAAGAAATGCGGGTATTTTTTCACCAACATTAGATCCTTCAAATCCTAAAACATATCAATTATTAAGTGAACTTTTTGATGAGGTTTGTCCATTATTCCCAGGTGCTTATTTTCATATTGGTGGAGATGAAAATGAAGGGAAAGACTGGGATTCAAATCCAAAAATTCAGGAATTCAAAAAGAAAAATCAGTTAACGACCAATCATGAGTTACAGACTTATTTCACCATGAAATTAATTCCAATGCTTAAGAAACATGGGAAACAGTTAATGGGCTGGGAAGAAATTTTGACCAAGAATATGTCAAAAGATGCGATTATTCATGCCTGGAGAGGCCCTAATGAAGGAGTAGTAGCAGGTCAGTCCTTAATTGAATCAGTAAAAAAAGGATATAAAACAGTAATGTCCAATGGATATTATGTTGATTTAATGTATCCGGTTGCGAGTCATTATTTAAATGATCCAATGCCAAAAGGAGCAAATTTAACCACCGAAGAAAAAGCAAGAGTATTAGGAGGTGAAGCAACAATGTGGACAGAACTTGTATCGTCATCAACAATCGATTCAAGACTTTGGCCAAGAACAGCTGCGATCGCTGAAAGACTTTGGTCGGCTGAAGATATTACAGATTTGGAGAGCATGCGCAAACGTCTTGATGTAGTTTCTTTCAGATTGGAAGAGCTTGGAATAACACACATTCGTAATAAGGACGTGATTCTGAGAAACATCTCGAACAATCAGAACATTAATTTTGTAGAAGATTTTACAAATGTTTGCGAACCTTTAAAAGGGTATAAACGAAACAAAGGAGGAACTGAATATCAAATGTATTCTCCGTTAACCCTTTTTGCAGATGCCTGTACACCGGATGCCAAAGACTCTTTAGCTTTTGATGCTGCAGTAGCACAATATCTAGCAAATAAAACTCCGGATAATAAAGCAAAAGTAGCGGCATTTTTAAACAAATGGATCGCTGTTAACAAAGGACTGGTTGAATTAAGTGCTAATGCACCATTAATACAGCACATCTTGCCTTTGTCTAAAAAGTTGAATGATGCATCGCAGGAATTATTACTCGTTTTAGATAATAAATCAACTTTAAAAGGAGAGGATCTGAAAAATTTAATTGAGCAATGTAACAGTAAAGACCACGCTGATGTTGAGTTATCAGTATATGAAAGTTTCAAAAAATTAATTTAAAGATTTGTTTGAGTTAGTATTTAGTAAGTTTTTTTTACCACGTTATTTAGTAATTTATTGTCTCTGCCAGAGGCTTCTGGCAGAGATAATTATGGTGATTTCGGCTGTCTTTCTAACTTAAAAACAATGAACCAAAATAAAATTATAACCATGATAAATAGTATTAACATTTAAAAACCAAATAAGACGCATAAAACAAAACATGACAAAAAGTAAAGTATTTAGATTGATGAATCCCAAATTTATCTTCTGTGTTTAAACTAATTTTTTTTAAAATTAAATAAATATCAGTCACTACTATTCACTAACGATTATGGCTAGAATCAGTAATAGTAATATTTATTTTTAGAAGTAATGAATTAAAAATCCACTGTATCGCGATGTTTTTTATTCGCGGTGTATTGAACCCCGGTTATTGTATTTATTTGCTGCATTTTGGCGGGTAAGGTATTGTAATTGGAATATTTATTTTCTATTAACCAATATTTATTAACTATGAAACATTATTACAGATTACTCTTTTTGTTACTGTTTCCCTTGCTTGCGTCGGCCCAACCAGCCCACGGTAAAAAAGTAGTAGGGTATTATGCGCAATGGGCAATTTATGCCCGGGATTTCAATGTTCCCAAGATAGACGGGAGCAAGATAACCCATTTGAATTATTCTTTTTACGGGACAACTTTTGACCCTGCCCGTCCGGAGAATACAAAATTAAAATGTTTGGATACCTATGCTGATTATGAGCATACGGAAGGTGGAATTCCATGGGATGCTCCTGTAAAAGGGAATTTTTATGACTTGAAAAAGTTGAAAGAAAAGTATCCGCATTTAAAAATTTTAATCTCTGTTGGAGGATGGACTAAAGGTCAGGATCTTTCTCCAATTGCCGCAAGTCCGGTGGCAAGAGCTGCTTTAGCTGCAGATATGGCAAACTTCATTGTCACTTATCCGTTTATTGATGGATTTGATATCGACTGGGAGTACCCTCTTATGGGAGGAACAGACGGTACTGAAATTGTGAACGGAATCCCGGTTCCTCCACAAAAATACCATCCGGATGACAACAAAAACCTGGTACTTTTATTAAAAGCCATGCGTCAGGCAATGCCTAATAAACTGGTAACTATTGCAGCCGGAAACAATGTTCGAAATGTGCCTAAACAATATTTAGGGCCAAACAACAGGGCACAGTTTGGAATGACCGAAGATATTTCAACGTACTGTGATTACATTACTTACTTTGGATATGATTTTGGCGGAAACTGGTATGATAAAACATGTTATAATGCTCCTCTCTATGGAAGCGGAAACCCGAATGATCCATTATATGGTGCAACTCAGTCAGAATCGCTTGATGAGTTGACGAACATCTATTTGAATGTAGTTGGTTTTCCTGCCAATAAATTAATCATGGGATTGCCTTTTTACGGCAAAAAATTTGACAACGTTGCCAATAATGGAACCAATCCAAACCTTCCGGGGTTATTTGTTTCTGCACCAAGATATAATGTTGCAGGCTGTACAAATCCGCAAAATCCAACAGGAACCTGGGATGGGCCGGCAGCTTGTGAGAAATCCGGTAGTATCGAAATTTGTGGTCTGGTTGGAAATCCGGTTACCAATTCGCATGCTTTTTTAGATCCAAATACCATGTTAGTTACGCCAACGGCAGCTGCTGCAGGTTGGGTAAGGTATTTTGATAACACGACCAAAGTTCCTTATTTGTACAACAGTAGTTTGAAACAGTTTATCAGTTATGAAGATAAACAATCAATGGACTTAAAAGTACAGTACATCAAATCTAAAAATCTGGCTGGTGGTATGATTTGGGAATTATCTCAGGATACCAGAGGCTCTATCCCTAATTCACTTTTAACTCAGGTTGATACTTCTTTTGGAAGTATTGTTCCCGGAACGGTAAGCATTGCCGGCTCTGTAAAAAATGGAACTGCTTTAGTGACTGATGTAACAGTTGAATTGCGCAACGCCAGTAATGTAGTTTTGCAAACCGTAACTTCAGCAACGGGGAATTTTACATTCAATAATTTAACATCTGGTCAAAATTATAGCCTTACAGCGTTAAAGACAGCTTATACTTTTATAGCTGTTAATTTAACTAATGTAACGACTAACCAAACTGGTGTAGTGATTCAGGGAACACAACCTTTGTATACTGTGAGTGGAACGGTTTTAAGTAATACGACGCCAGCTACGCCAATTTCGGGAGTTACAGTTACAGCAACTTCCGGTACGACTGTTTTAACTGCTGTTTCTAATGCGACGGGAGCTTATAGCATTACAGGTTTAACCGCGGGACTTAATTTTACAGTTACAGCTGCCAAAACAGGCTTTCCTTATACACCAGCTTCGACAGTATATAATGCGATAGATAGCAATAAAACCTTGAATTTTACGCAAGGTTCTCCAATTGTATATTATACCGTTAGTGGTGCAATTTTAAACGGAACTACACCAGCTTCAGGAGTAACTGTTACAGCAACTTCTACAGGAGCTACTGTTACAGCAGTTTCTACTGCGAGCGGTTATAGTCTTAGTTTACCATCAGGAGGAAATTATACCATAACGGCTGCGGCGGCTGGTAAAACCTATACTCCGGCTTCAACCGTTTATACTAATTTGATAGCTGATAAAACTTTAAATTTTACCGAATTTAATGTTGGAACAAGTAAAATTAGCGGAACCGTTAAAAATGGTACAGTTCCGGTTGCAGGAGCTAAAGTAGAAATCATTTTACCTTGGACTGACAATGCACACGGATGGAAAAGCGTTTTGGCGACTACAGATGCACAAGGAAATTATAGCTTTGCCAATTCAGTGGTAGACGGATATACTACTATTTCGAGTTTGAAATTGAATGCTTGGCAAAATAACGACGTTAATTATTTTCCAAATAATCTGACTAGTTTTGCTGTTCCGGCAACTCCACAGGTTTATAACTTCAATACGAGTGCTACTGCAAGAACGTCATCTTATGCCATAAACGGAAAAGTTTTAAACGGAACAACTCCGGTTTCAGGTGCATTGGTTTCGGCTGTTTCGGGTACAACAACTTTAACGGCTACTACAGCTGCTGACGGATCTTATTCTTTTGCAAATCTGGCTTCAGGATCTGATTATAAAGTAACGGCTGCCAAAACAAATCTAACATTTGTTCCTGTGTCAGCAGTTTCAACGACGAATTCCGGGAATAAAACACTGGATTTTGCACAAAATTTGGTTAGCACAAATCTAATTAGCGGAACCGTTAAAAATGGCACTACTGCCGTTTCAGGAGCAAAAATAGAATTGGTTTTACCTTGGACAGATAATACACACGGATGGAAAAGTGTTATTGCAACCTCAGATGCTCAGGGGAATTTCACTTATGATAACGCGGTTGTAGCAGGTTATGCACAAGTTTTAAGTTTAAAGTTGAATGGATGGGAGAATAATGGAACTAATTATTACCCAAATAATTTGGCAAATTTTGCAATGCCAACGACACCGCAAGTTTACAATTTTAATACTCAAGCGACGGTTGTAACTAAACCAGTGGTTACCATTACAGCGCCAACAGCTCCGACGATTGCTATAAATTTAGGGTCTGCGATTAATTTTGTTGCTACTGTTGGATTAAGTGCTGCTGATGCCACTACAATCTCATCTGTTTCCTTTAGCTTAAATGGACAAAGCTTGAGTGCTACCAATTCTTCGGGAACTTATACAGCGATTTGGACACCGGTAGCAAATCAGTTTTCACTTAGTCATACATTAACTGTTACGGCTACTGCATCAAACGGAACAACAGATACAAAAACATATAATTTTGCATTAAATTGTTCAGGTGCAAACTGCCCAAATACCTTACCTGTAGTTACCTGGAATTCGCCATCGAATACTACTGTAACTCAAAGTTCTTTCCAGGTTGTGCCAATTTCGGTTACAGCTGTTGATAGTGACGGATCGGTTTCAGGTGTTACTATTACAATAAATGGAGGCACATTCAATATGACAGCAGGTACAAATAATACCTATACGTATAATTTTACACCAGCTGCTTATCAGGACTATCCGGTTGTAATCAAAGCAACCGATAATAAATCTGGTGTAACTACATTAAACAATACCATTAAAATTGCTCCAGTGGGCACTAATAGATTCATTCCGCTTCCAGCAGGTAAAATTATTTTAGGATACGCACATTCCTGGGAAAATGGTTCTGCTCCATTTTTATATTTTTCTCAAATGGTGGGAAGTAAGTTTAATGTAGTGGATTATGCTTTCGTAGAAACCGTTAATCGTGATGGTTATACACCAGTATTAACTACAAATGATGCCAGATATTTGACCAATGGAGTTTTCAATAAGCAATTGTTGAAAAATGATATAAAATCCTTAAGAGATAGTGGCGTTCCAGTTATTGTTTCTATTGGAGGTCAAAATGGTCATGTTGTTTTGGAGAATGTAAATCAAAAAAACATTTTTGTTAATGGTCTGAAAGCAATCATTGACGAGTATCAATTTGACGGAGTGGATATCGATTTTGAAGGCGGATCGATGAATTTTAGTGCAGGAGGTTTAAGAGATATTTCTTATGCGGGTATTTCTGCTTATCCAAAATTAAAAAACGTAGTAGATGCTTTCAAAGAATTAAAAGCGCACTATGGCCCTGGGTTTTTATTAACTGCGGCTCCGGAAACACAATACGTACAAGGAGGATATTCTACCTATAATGATACTTTTGGTTCGTTCTTGCCAATCATTCAAAACTTACGTAATGAATTGGATTTGTTAGCGGTACAATTGTATAACACAGGAGGAGAAAACGGATTAGATGGTCAGTACTATGGTTCAGCTAAGAGAGCAAACATGGTGACAGCCCTAACGGATATGGTTATAAAAGGACATAACATTGGTACTACAGGAATGCGTTATGATGGCTTACCGGCCTCAAAAGTTCTTATCGCATTACCGGCTTGTCCAAGTGCAGCAGGTAGTGGTTTTATAACGCCGGCAGAAGGAATTAATGCAATGCATTATTTAAGAACCGGAACCACTTTTTCAGGAAGAACTTACACCATGCAGCCAGGCGGACCATATCCTTCTTTGAGAGGTTTAATGACTTGGTCTGTAAACTGGGATTTTTCTTCTTGTGGTAATTCAGCTGAATTATCTAAAGCGTATGCAGCTTATTTTGCAGGACTTACAGCCGCAAGAACATTGCCTGAAGGAATTGAAACAAAGAGCAGTACAGTAGCTTATTTTAAAAACGATGCATTAGCTGTTTCTAGTGAAACTGGAGATATTGCTCAGGTTGAGGTTTTCAATACTATTGGACAGGCATTGATAAGTCATAAAAATGTTCAAAATAATAAAGAAGTACTGCTTCAAAACTACAATTTTTCTATCAAACAATTATTTGTGGTTATTGTAACGGACAAAGCAGGAAATAAAAAATCATTCAAAGTAATGAACTTTTTAAACTAAAGATCAGTATAGAAGAATGAAAATTACAGAAATAGAATATTGGAACGGTTAAAATTGAGTTTGGTTATTTATTTTTTAATCTAATTTTTATTTCGAATAAATGCTTCGAATTCAGGTGATTTGTTATTTGGTTTTCACCTGAAGGAGAGCATTATGAACCTGGCAATTGTATTGCCAGGTTTTTTTGTTCCTATCTTAAAGATTATATCCTATTCTTAAATGTAGATCTACAGCAGCTTCTCCCTTTTTATAATTTTCGAAAGAATGACTGTAGCCAATACCAAAACCAGTTTCGTAGTGAAAGTGACTGCCCAAACTTCTTCGAATACTCCATTTGGGAATAATGTATAATGTACTTATAGCGCTTATATCGCTGTTTGAAATGGTAAATAAATCGGATTGATATTTTAGATTTAGGGCGATAAAATTGCCATTATTGTTTGAAATAATTTTAGTATTATCAAATCGCTTTTGAATGTTGTAGTAGTACCTGGGTTCTAAAGTTATTACCGGAACCCATACAGTGCCAACCTGATGACTGGCGTCTCCACCAAATATTCCTCCATCTAAGCCAAATTCACTTTTGAGTGATAGATTAGGAGATAACCGTGTTTCATGGTTGATCCAGAAGCCTAAAAATCCGGTTTCAATACCAAAGATTGATTTTTCCAAAACGGCGTTATTTTGCGATATGCTCTTCGTTCCCAGTAGTAATAGGAGAACGGGAATTATTTTTTTTGATGGTTTCATAGTTTAAATTGTTAATATATTTCAAAACCAATTCTAAAACCTGCACTCTTAATAGAATGGTAGTCCATTTTTTGGTTAGATTCACGAATAAAGGTTTTGTATAAATTCTGGTGAGAGAAACATAATTCAAAATTAGCCAGTATATGTTTGATGATTATGAATCTATATCCAATACCGATTCTCAGCAGAATACCAAATTTTTCTACATTTCCTAGTTGTCCCCCAAGATCAAAAGAAGTTAGTAAACTTTCTTTAGTATCATTTAGAACCCATTTGATACCACCAGTTAGCGGTATGTAATCAATTTTTGGTTGATTAATGTATTCATAACCGCTGCCAACCCGGAATGCAAAACATCTTGAGAGATAATAGTTCAAATACAGGTTTGCTCCCAGTATTTTAGATTTAGTACTTGTTTCCGATAATTCATCATGTTGAGAAGAGATCTCGAAATCATAAGGAAATAAAATTAGCGTGGAAGCATCAACGCTAACTCCTTTGTTTTTAAACTCTTCTTTCTGACAATAAACCATTATCGGAATAAGAAGTATTATATTAAAAAACCATTTTAGATCCATGCCATTTGCCATTTTTTTTAGCCATTCCGTAAATGTTAATTCCTGTAATTTTAGGGTTCTTAAAATCAAATTTTAGATCACTAAAACCAGTCTTAACGTTTAGATCGCCGCCATTTCCAGCTCCAAAATTATATACTATTTTTGGAGTGATTATTCCCCAATCAAAACTCTTTTGTTGATCTGAACAGTTAGTACATCTCGTACCTAAATTATAATATTGTACAATAGATTGACCTCTTTGATTTATTATAACTCCAATTTCGTTCATTGGTTTGTTCAATGATTTCATAATTTTTTCAGCTTGCCCGTAAATGGATCCATAGAATAATTTCCTAACTTCATACTCTGTTAGATCTTTGCCAATAAAATTAGCAGCAACTTCGATAATAATATTTAGTCCTTTTATCGGTAAATTGGGAATGGGTTTATCGGTTCCCACATATATTGCATTATTGTAACTGTTTAAACTTGTATAAAGTTTACCAGTGTCCGCTATATAATAATTTACTATCAAACTAGTATTGGTATTATTAAAGACTTTTGAGTTGTCAAAAAACCATGTTACACTGTTAACTCCAAGAGCAATTTCATCTGTGTTTTCTTCTCTCCAAATTCCGGTCCAACCTCTGAATTGATGCTTTACCTTAACGCCAATTGTATAAGCCAAAAATAAGTTTACATTGTAATATTTTAACTTTACTCTGCGTCTGTTTTCATAATGTGTTATGCAAACTTTGGTTTCTCCAAAAAGGTTGGCTAATAATGGACTGTTGGGATTACATATGTCAAGATTATTAATAGTATTGTCTAAGGATGACAAGGTCGAAGTTTCGGAAGATTTCATTGTAGTCAATTTTTTGAAACTAGTTTCCGATGTTTTATCATCTTTTTTTGTTTCTACGAATGAACTAATATGTGGTGTTACTTGTTTTAAGCCTCCTGAAGAATTGAAGCTTGGATATTCTTTGGATACCTTTATTGTTTCGATATTCCCTAGGGAGCTAATACCATTTATCTTCATAAAATCGTAGATCTCATTTATATACTCTTTACTAGCAAATAAAATACCACTATTAGTGTAGATGTATATCGTATTTCCAACTTGTATTTCAGCATTTTCATTTAGTAAACCCTGAAATAAATCCTCCCCAATTATTTCGTCTAATTCGTCATAATGTTCAATAATTGCGTCATCAGTAATTAAATTTGTTTTCGAGTTAGTTGATTTATTCGTTAATTGATTTTGCTTGGCTTTCGCAAAATGTTTTTGAATTTCTCTGATTTCTGTTTCATCATTTACAATAGGCTGTAAAGAATAAAAATTTTTTTTATAAAAATTTTCTTCCATGTAAGAAGCCATTTGGTTATAGTTTTCCTTTTTTAAGTTGTCGTAAAAATCTTGAAATAGGGCTTTGTTTGGAAAAGCTATCCTGCCATTTTCGATAGTAATTTTGTTTGACAAATGAGTTTCATTCCCTTCCTCAATTCTGTCTTTGTCGCAAGATATAAAACAAGGTAATGATAGAAGTACAATTCCGATTTTTTTCTTAAGTTTCATGATTGTATAGGTTTTGTATTGTTAACTTTTTCAAAGTTAAAACGCCATACAGTTATATTTTATAAGTTTTGTTGTATATTTATAATTTTTAAATGTAAATTATTTCTTATATTTGTAAATAAAAATATGATAGGAGAAAATGTAAGGAAGATCAGAATTATCAAGGGATATTCTCAGCAATATATAGCAGACTTGTTAGAAATGTCACAGGCGGGATACTCAGATATGGAGACTGGTAAAACAAAGATTAACTTGGATAAATTGCAGAAGATTGCTCAAATCTTAAAGCTGGATTTAAGTTACATAATTGATTTTCATGAGAATAAAATATTTAGTTCAAATCATAATAATTTGGTAAAAAGTGAGGAGGAAATAAATGTGATTAAAAGTCTTTTTGAAAAAGAAAGGGAACTATATAAAGAACAAATAAGTACTTTAAAAAGTGAAGTAGTGTATTTGAGAAATAAACTAGATAAAAAAAATAATAAATAATCGGGTAATGGTAATTTTTAATGAAGCTTTCTTTTAATTAAGGATATCGAATTATTCTCTGCTTCTTTCTTGAAGTTAAAATTGAATTTTAAGTATTTTTGAATTTTATAATCCATTGAAAAAGTCATGCAAAAGTCAATTCGTTTCTTAATCACATTTTTAATTTTTACCAGTGCTGCAGCTCAAACCAATTTCGGAACCCCGGAAGTTGATCCAGTTCAAATTCAGAATAATTTTAGTCAATGGTCGGCCTATCAAAGTAAAAATATTATGCTTTCGAGAGATTTCATAGCATTGGACATCCTTTCTAAAGAAATTTCAAAGGAATCATTTCTGGACCAATTGGCAAATGGAAATTGTATTCCGATTAGATTAAAATCCGAAGATTCTAGATACTATTATAAATTATTCGAGATTCAGGCCGGTTCAGATACAAGTATAAAAGCAACTATCAATCAAATTGGCTTTGATGCGCTTAAGAATTATAAAATGGAAGGAACTCCATTCCCGAAGTTTTCATTTAAAGATCTGAATGGAAATCTGGTGTCAAATGAATCGATGAAAGGGAAAATAATTGTTATAAAATGTTGGTACATTCATTGTACTCCTTGCATACGGGAATTTCCACAGGTGAACCGTCTGGCAGAAGAATACAAAGACCGAAAAGATGTCGTTTTCATGAGTCTGGCAGAGGATGCTCCGGAAAAACTTAAATTGTTTCTGGCAAAGAGACCTTTAGCCTATTCTGTAATTCCAAATATGAAAACATATATGAATGAAGCTTTACAACTGAATTCATTTCCAACTCATTTTATTTTAAACAAAGAGGGGATGATTGCTAAAGTGCTTCCTAATTTTGAGAGTTTAGAAGTGGCTTTGGCTAAGGAAAGTCAGATGTGATTTGTCAGATGTAAAAAGTAAAAAGTAAGATGTGAAAACTTAGTGTATTCAATGAAGCGATCTATTTCATAATTAACATCTCACATTTTACATTTCACAATCAGCATTTCACAAATAACATCTTACAAATCACGTTTCACAATACAAAAAACTTAGAGCCTTTACATCTTTGCAACTCTGAACCTTTTTTCATACTTTTGCACAAAATTAATTAAAAAGACATTCATGTTAACAGTCAATAATTTATCAGTTCAATTTGGCAAACGAATTTTGTTTGACGAAGTAAATACTACTTTCACTCATGGGAATATTTATGGAGTTATTGGAGCCAACGGTGCTGGAAAATCTACTTTTCTAAAAATCATCTCAGGTGATATCGATCCAACTTCGGGACACATTCATTTGGAACCGGGAAAACGTATGTCGGTTTTGAACCAGAACCACAACATGTTCGATGAGCATACCGTTTTGGAAACTGTTTTGATGGGGAATAAAGTTTTGTATGCTGTTAAGAAAGAAATGGATGAACTTTATCTGGACTACAACGATAAAAACGCAGACAGAATTGGAGAACTTCAGGTTCAGTTTGAAGAAATGAACGGATGGAATGCAGATTCTGACGCCGCTTCGATGTTGTCTAATCTAGGGATTAATGAAGAGCATCATTATACTTTAATGGGAGACTTAGAGGGAAAAATTAAAGTACGTGTGCTTTTGGCGCAGGCACTTTTTGGAAACCCGGATTTGCTGATCATGGATGAGCCTACCAACGATTTGGATTTTGAAACCATTGCGTGGTTGGAAAACTTCCTGGCAAATTATGAAAATACTGTAATTGTAGTATCTCACGACCGTCACTTTTTAGATGCGGTTTGTACACATATATCTGATATTGATTTTGGAAAAATTAATCACTATTCAGGAAACTATACTTTCTGGTACGAGTCAAGCCAATTAGCGGCGAAACAACGTGCACAGCAAAACAAAAAAGCAGAAGAGAAGAAGCAAGAACTTGAAGAATTTATTCGTCGTTTTAGTGCGAACGTTGCAAAATCAAAACAAGCTACTTCTCGTAAAAAAATGATTTCTAAATTGAACATTTCAGAAATTAAACCTTCAAGCCGTCGTTATCCTGCGATTATTTTTGATCAGGATCGTGAAGCTGGAGACCAGATTTTGAACGTTGAAGGTTTGGCAGCTTCGATCGAAGGAGATCTTTTATTTAAAGATGTTGATTTGAATATGGCAAAAGGCGATAAAATTGTTCTTTTCTCTAAAGATTCGCGTGCTACAACAGCTTTCTACGAAATTTTGAACAACCAACAAAAAGCTGATGCAGGAACTTTCGATTGGGGAATTACTACTAATCAGGCTTATTTACCGGCTGAGAATCATTCTTTCTTTGAAAATGATTTGACTTTGGTAGATTGGTTACGCCAATACGCCAAAACAGAAGAAGAGCGTGATGAGGTTTTTATTAGAGGATTCTTAGGGAAAATGATTTTCTCAGGTGAAGAAGCGCTAAAAACAAGCCGTGTATTATCAGGAGGAGAAAAAGTACGTTGTATGTTGTCCCGAATGATGATGGAAAGAGCCAATATCTTAATGCTGGACGAACCAACGAATCACTTGGATTTGGAATCGATCACAGCTTTCAACAACTCATTGAAAAATTTTAAAGGTTCCGTGATTTTTACAACACATGACCACGAGTTTGCACAAACCGTTGGTAACAGAGTAGTAGAATTAACACCAAACGGGGCGATTGACCGTTACATGACATTTGACGAATACCTGGACGATGAAAAAATTCAGGAATTAAGAAAGAAGATGTACAATTTGTAATTTTATAATTTATAATAAGAGAGATCCCGTTCGCATTGCGAACGGGATTTTTTTTGCTATTTTTTACCGAACACTTTGGCGAAAATGAATATAAGTATCGCAATAATAAAGACAACGATAAATATTCCAACACCCATTCCGGCTTTAAAAATGTCTCCAATAACTTCACAGCTGGTAAATGAAAATAGTATCACGAATACCATTAACAAACGTTTAATTATATTTTGCATCATTTTGAGTTTTTAAGAATCTGCTGTTCTAATTCGTATTGTTTAAAATTACGCCAAATCGTAAAAAAGATCTTATATAATTTGATTGGAAAGTTCTATGATTTAGACTAAAACCAACTGTACTCAAAAGGTTAAACAACTTTACAATTAAGAGAAGTAAAGATAAGGGAAAGGTAATGTTCTCTTAAAAGCTATTGCGCTTTGGTAAGATACTTTTGTTTGGTCTAAAACAAAAACAACGTATGAAAAAACTTTACTTTCTATTCTTGCTGCTGGGGCTGAGTTATGCCTTGAAAGCACAAACCTTATTTCCTTATTTACAGAATGCCACACCAACCTCTATTTATGTTAACTGGAAAACAGATAGTAATCCGGAGTCGATTGTAGAATATGGGACGACAGCCACTAGTCTTAATGTTACCGTTACCGGTAACACAAATGTTTTTACAGATTCTGGTTATCCGGGTAACTATTTCTATCATAGCGCGAAGCTGCTTAATCTTTCACCGAATACGAAGTATTACTACAGAATAAAAACCGGAGCAGAGGTATCTTCAGTTTATTCTTTTAAAACACTACCCACTCCGGGACAGGCTGCCACATCAAATGGACACATCCGTTTTTTGATAATGGGGGATAACCAATTGAAAGCAGTGCCTCGTTATGATTCCTTGGTATCAGCTGCCAAAAGAAAGATCAGACAGAAATGGGGAAAAGACGCATCTCCTGATGATAATATCTCCATGACTTTTATGGTTGGAGATCAGGTTGATGTTGGGACTTTAGATCATTATGAAAATGTACATTTTAAAAAGAACAGAGGGTTGTCTGGCAACATACCAATTCAGACAACGGTAGGAAATCATGAAACTTATGGGACACTTGGTATGAACTCCTATTATGATCATTTTTATATCAGTGAACTTTCGTATAAGGGCATTTCGTCGGGAACAGAGAATTATTATGCGCAACAAGCGGGTAATGTTTTGTTTATTAGTTTAAGTTCAGAACATACAGGGGCAGAACAGCTTAGCTGGTTGCAAAAAGTTCTTACCGCTGCAAATGTTGATAATACAGTAGAATGGATTTTCTCTTTAAGCCACAGACCTTATCAGGCAGAGCAATATGTAGGTGATATTTCGACATGGGTTCGTAATACTGCCGTTCCGTTATTGGTGACATCTCCAAAATATTCGATGCATATTGGGGCGCACCATCATCTTTATCATAGAGGACAGTTGAAAAACACGCCTACTTATAATATTATTTCAGGAGGTACAGCCTGGGATCAATATTGGGGATCTTCTACAGAGCAGGATTTTGATGATGTACAGAAAACCATTTGTAACTGGATTTACCAAATTGTAGATATTGATGTGGCAAACGGAAAAATGGACATTGAAAGTTATTCTATTGGAAGTGTTGATAAATGGAAGAACAACCAGTTAATGGACGAATTTCATCGATACAAAAACAAAGCGGCACCTGCCAAACCTTCGATTACGAATACTTTTACTGCGACAAATACATTGCCGCTAACCGTTTCCGGATCCACTTATACGACAACTACAGATGAGAAGTTGAATACCAGTCAGTTTTTGATTTCTCAGACACCAACATTCGATATTGTTAAGAAAGAGGTATATCGTGATTTCGAAAATTTATACGGAAAGTATGGTACTAAGAAAGATTCGACTGTAAACATCAATTTGGGTGTAGATATTACTAAAATGGATTTGGCTTCTAATTCACTTCCAAATGGCAAATACTATGTGAAGTTAAGATACAGAGACCGTAATTTGGAATGGTCGCCATGGAGCGATGTTCAGACTTTTACGATTACAGGAAGTAACAATGTAAATACGGCAATAGTTACAGATGCTCTGGCTTATTCGTTGAACACACCTATAAAAGTTGATTTTACTGATGCTCCCGCCAGTACTTCAACGTGGATTGGTTTATACAAAGAAGGGCAGACTCCAGGAGGCTCTTCACCATCGCAAATCTGGAAATATACGGACGGAAGTGCCAGCGGATTTATCACTTTTTCTAGCGGACTGGCTACTAAAGGACGTTATTATGCTGCAATATTCTCAAATGGAGGGTACACGGAAATTGCACCGCGAAAATACTTTTATGTAGGGCCGGTACCGACTTTAACTACTGATAAAACGGAGTATTCTGTTGGGACTCCTATCCTTATTAATTATACTAATGGTCCGCAATTGGCGAAAGACTGGATTGGTATTTACAGAATGGGGGTTAATCCGGGATCCGGAGTTACAGCAACAAGCTGGCAGTATGTTACAACCGTTGCCGACGCTAAATCTTTCACAGGACTGCCAAAAGGCTACTATTATGCCGAGTATTATTTACAGGACGGATTTAATCCGATTGGAAACAAAGTATTTTTTAAAGTAGGAGCGGTCGTTACCGAATTATGGATCAATAAACCAGTTTACGATCTTGGCGAACAAATTACAGCTTCTTGGACTGACGCTCCGGGAATTGTAAAAGACTGGTTGGGGATTTATCATGATGGAGATAATCCGAATGAAAAACCACTGGTGAGTTATACGTATTTCGAAGGACTTTCTGAAGGAACAAAAAATATTGCAGCTACGGAATTGCCAACAGTAAAAGGAAAGTACTTTTTAGTAATGTTTACTAACGATTCTTATAATGAAGTTTCAAACAGAGTTTCTTTTGAAGTAATCGATCCACATCTGAACAATGATGAATTTAAAATCGATAATGGTTTGAGAGTGTATCCAAATCCAACAAAGAACGATACGGAAACCTTTATTCAATCTGAATATCCTATTGATGAAATAGAAATTTACAACATGGAAGGGAAATTATTATATGCTACAAAAAATGTAAACAATAATAAGTTTTCTCTAATCAATCAGGATTTACCAAAAGGAGTTTATATTCTAAAAATACATTCCCGTAAATTGTTTACAGCTAAACTAATTGTGAAGTAACAAACAAATAAAAAATATCAAAATCCCATTTGCCACGGCGAATGGGATTTTGTTTTTTAGATAAGGAGATCGCACAAAATATTAGAATAACATTTCAATAAGCTGAATTTTATTTCCACAGGTATCATCCAGTATGGCAATTTTTACATTTCCCATTTCTGTTGGTTTCATGCTAAATTCAACCTCAAGACCAATCAGGCGGTCATATTCCTCCTGAAGATTATCAACGTTAAATTGGGTGTATGGGATTCCGGCTTCAAAGAGTGCTTTTTGATAGGTTTTGGCCGGTTCGAAATGATTTGGCGATGGTTCCAGTAAAACTTCAGTTCCGTTTAGTTCGTCTTTAGGAACAACGGTTAACCATCTGTTGTTTTCGCCCAGAGGTATGTCATGCTTTTTTACAAAACCTAATTTCTTAGTATAAAACTGTAAGGCCTTTTCCTGATCCTGAACTGGAATTCCGATTACTTTTGCTCTCATAATCTATAGTTTTAAAATGAATGAATACAACTTTGATGCATTTTAATTAGCGGGCTATTTTTCGCATAAGAGTTTCAAACGGGCCATTATTAAAGCGTTTTGCCCAAAGACTACTAAAGTAATAACTGAGTATAAAATATGCAATTGAAAACAGTAAAATATAAATTGGTTTTGTCGCTTCCTGATCGGTTGGATCTTGGGTTAAGCTCTTGTTCATCAGAACAGAGAACAAAAGGATTCCAAGAGTGAGATGCGAAATATAGTGTGTTAGCGTCATTTGACCTGTTGGAGCAAAATCTTGTATGTATCGGTTCGTTCCGTATTTTTCTCCCAGGTACATAAAAAAGGCAATCAGCATCAGAGCAAATCCAGATGTACTTAACATAAAAGGGAGGTATGGAGGGAGGTAATCCGCATTGATAAATAAATGTAAATCCTCTGAAAGTGCAAATTGGCCGGACAATAATTGAAGTAGTGCTATCGATACATACACTAAAAATCCAATCTTAAACATTTTTTTTTGAACCTTTGTACTACTCCAATTTAGTCTTCCGAGATACATTCCTAAGAGAAAATAAGCAATCCAGGGAAAAACAGAATTCCAGCCATTATAAAAGGTGTTTCTGATAAATCCGTTAAGGGTGTAAAAATCATTGTATTGAAAAGAGGTAATGTTCCAGCCCGTTTCATAGGGGATGATAAGAATTAAAAAGTGAAAACTAAAGACCGCCACAGCAGCCAGAAGCAGAAAAATTTTTTTGTTTAAAAAGAGTATAAAAGCAATTAGGAACATATAGCAGCCGTAAAAATGTAAAATATCGGCGGGCCAGATCAGGTTGAGCAAAAGTCCGATGATAAATAAAAAACCTGCTCGTTTGAGGATCGTATTTCTCAGCTTGTTTTTTTCGACAGAAGTATATTCAGCTCTGTTGGTCATAAGCGCAATTCCCATTCCTGCAAGTATCACAAATACAGAGCTCGAGTTACCGCTAAAAAGAGACATAAATTGTGCAATGGCACTTTGGTCGTTATGGGAGCCAAAAACCATATTGAAATTAACAATAAACATTCCGAAGATGGCATATGATCTTGCCAGGTCAAATCCTACTATTCTTTGTTTCATTTTTTTTATATTTTATGAAACAAATGTCGAAATGAAAAATCGCGGGAAATTTGACTTAGGTCAAATAATACATTTAAATTCTGGATCGGATCCTGCTTAGTGTTTCCAGCGATATTCCCAGATAAGAAGCAATATGGGTAAGCTGTATGTTTTTAATAATATGCGAATGTTCTTTAATTAATTTAAGGTAACGGGTAGTAGCGTCCAGTGTACGAAACTGAAACAGTCGGTCTTCTAACCAAATTGCGTAATACTCGGTGAGCATTAAATCTAATTCTGTTAATTTGGGGAATTGCTTCTTTGCGTTCTGAAATCCTTTAAAGTCAGTTTGTGAAATGGCGATATCTGTGACGGCCTGAATGAATTCTTTGCTTGGCTTTTGCAGACAATAACTATTAAAAGATACCGCTATATCATCTTTAAAGTATAATTCTGTCGTGATTTCTTTTCCATCATCGAGGTAATACTTTCTGGCGATTCCTTCTTCTATAAAATAACTTTTGGAGCAAATTTCATCTTGTCGTAATAAAAACTCTCCTTTTTTTAACGTCTTGGTAGTTGAGATACTATTTAAAACGGCTAAGATTTCCAGATCAAGGCTGTTTATAAAAACATCTATTTTTGTGAGATAAGAGTTCATTCTTTATTTTTGGAAATATTCGTTTTTAAGAGAGGTGTAATTACTGGTTTATTTTAGATTGTTGAGGTGTAAGGAAATGTACCACAGGCATGGAATAGTTTTTTCAATGCCAATGTGGTTGTTTCTTTAACACTGTTTTTAATCTCCAATTGTACCGGTTTTTACTAATTCTGCTCGGCTGTAATTGGCAATAATAACTCCTGTAGAGGTGATTGTATGGTTGGTCAGAACAAATGAAGTTGGAATTGCACTGTCATCAAATAGTTTTTTTCCTTTTCCAAGAAGTAAAGGATGAATTTTGAGCCACAGTTCATCAACTAAATCATTTTTAAGCAGAAATTGAATGATGGAGGCGCCTCCCCAAACTTTAATATCATCGCCTTCTGAATTTTTGAGTTTTTGGATATCTTCTGCACTTTTTAAAAAGACGGAGTTTTCCCATTGAGAATCTTTTCGGCTTGCAGATAAGACATATTTAGTGACCTCATTAATTCCGGGCCAGTTAGCAGCATGCTCAGGCCAGTAAGATTCAAAAAGATCAAAGGTTTTTCTACCTAAAAGAATATCCGAAGGTTCCATTTGTTTCTCCATGGCCTTGCTGTACGATTCATCACCAAATGGTGCGACCCAGCCTCCATATTTAAAACCGCCCGAAGTATCTTCCTGAGGGCCGCCCGGTGCCTGCGTAACCCCATCGAGTGTAATCATTGCTAAGGCAATTATTTTCCTCATTATTTTTAGTTTTTGGTTTCTCAAATATAATAAAATAACAAGAAATATTGGATTGAATTAATGCGGGTTGAAGGTGTTGTAGTAGTAGATTTTTTTTCTGTTTACTGTTTTATGCTTTAAAATAAAGGCTTGTAATATGGTTCATTCCTACAGAACTTTTGCTAATGTTGTTTAATCAGCAACGGATTAAAATCCGTTGTTACAGTATTGTTGATTCCCACGGAATTTAGAATGATGTTTTGTAATATAGATCGTTCCTATGGAACTTTTTCCAAGATTGCTCATTCCAGATGAATTTAGAATGGTGCTTTGTGATCGTATAACGTTAAAAATTTATTCCCATATTTGTATTTAGAAAGAGGCAACAAATAAATTCTGATTTTGTATATTTGCCCAACCAAACATTACACTTAATTATGAGCCAAAAAGTATTACTTAATTCAAAAGAAGTTACTATCATACTCCATCGTTTGGCTTGTCAGTTAATCGAAAAACATCTTGATTTTTCAGATACTATTTTAATCGGAATTCAGCCAAGAGGTGTTTTCTTAGCAGAACGTTTAAAACAAATACTAGAGAGCGAATACAAGACGCCTGAAATTTCTCTGGGATATTTAGATATTACTTTTTTCAGAGACGATTTCCGCCGTACAGATAAACCGCTTGAAGCCAATAAAACCCAAATCAATTTCATAGTTGAAAATAAAAAAGTCATTTTTATTGATGACGTTTTGTTTACCGGACGCAGCATTCGCTCTGCTTTAACCGCAATTCAGTCTTTTGGTAGACCTTCAGAAATTGAATTGTTAGTGTTAATTGACAGACGTTTTAGTCGCAATCTGCCAATTCAGCCCGATTATCGTGGTCGTCAGGTAGATGCTATTAATGGTGAAAAAGTAAAAGTAAGCTGGAAAGAAAATGACGGTGAAGATGTGGTCTATTTGATAACAAATTAACGATTAAATAAAGCAACAGTTAAACGAATAAATAAAAAAAGGATGACAGAGAATGAAGCTTTTATTTATGAATCAATTTTTAACCAAGTTAGAATGGGGTTTCTGTCTCTTGATGAGATTCAGGAAAACATTCTGGAAGAAATTGAAGACAACGAATTTGAGGATGAAATCTCTGAAGAGTGGGCTTTTGATAAAATAAGAGAAGAAAACCAAAAATTACTTTCAGAAAGTAAACAATGGAAAAGTCCAACAGATACGGAAAGATTAATAAAAGCGTTTGATGAATTGGCAGATAGAAATATTATTGCACTTCATAATGCAGGTTATACCACATCAGATGGCGAATATGAAGTTGTTGAGGTAGAAAGAGCGTTACGTGAAAACGAGGTAGAATCTGATGGATATTGCTTTTATCATGAACAAGACTTAGCAAGAGGAGTGGCGGTAGAAGATTCAAGTTTGTTTATCGCTTTCCAGAAAGTAGATAATGGTGATGATGCGACAACAATAGAAGTAGGTAAAGTAGTTGCTCAAGTTCTAAGAGATAACGGCTTTACTCTAAAATGGAATGAATCTGCAAGAACAAAAATAGAAATCCCAGGTTTCAAATGGCAACATCTTTTTGATGAAGATGCCAGAGATTTGCAGGATTACAGCGAAGTTGTAGAAAGAATGATTCAATAAAGTAGTTGTTCTTTGTAGCAGCATTGAAAGACTGAGTATGTCAGGAATTCAAGAATTTGACAAATAAATATTAAAGAAATAAAAATGAAAGAATTAAGCGTAAATCACTTATTGGGAATTAAATATATCAATGAAAATGATATTAACCTGATTTTTGAAACTGCCGATCATTTTAAAGAAGTCATTAACAGACCCATTAAAAAAGTTCCTTCATTACGAGATATTACCATTGCCAATATTTTCTTTGAAAACAGTACCAGAACTAAGCTTTCTTTTGAGTTGGCACAAAAAAGACTATCAGCTGATGTGATTAGTTTTTCGGCAGCTCAGTCTTCTGTTAAAAAAGGAGAGACTCTGATTGATACTGTAAATAATATCCTTTCAATGAAAGTTGATATGGTTGTAATGCGCCACTCCAACCCTGGAGCGGCTTATTTTTTATCCAAAAATGTCAAAGCGAGTATCGTGAACGCTGGAGACGGAGCGCACGAGCACCCAACACAGGCTTTATTAGACAGTTATTCGATCAGAGAGAGATTAGGTGATGTAGCCGGAAAAAAGGTAGTTATTGTAGGTGATATTCTGCATTCGAGAGTAGCTTTGTCTAACATATATGCTTTAAAGATGCAGGGAGCTGAGGTAAAAGTATGCGGGCCAAAAACACTGATTCCGAGATATATTGAATCACTTGGAGTCACAGTTGAACCCAATTTGCGTAAAGCTTTAGAGTGGTGTGATGTTGCTAATATGCTTCGTGTTCAAAACGAACGTATGGACGTAAACTTTTTTCCTTCGACACGTGAGTATGCACAACAATACGGAGTAGATAAACCATTACTGGACTCCCTTGGAAAAGAAATCGTAATCATGCACCCGGGACCAATTAACAGAGGTGTAGAGATTACTTCTGAAGTTGCTGACTCCGATCATTCGGTGATTTTGAATCAGGTCGAAAACGGAGTAGCGATCAGAATGGCCGTTATTTATTTATTGGCGTCTAAGATTCAGTAGTTTAGTCTCGGTTTTCAGTTCTCAGTCTCAGTTCTCAGTCTCAGTTCTCAGTCTCAGTTTTCAGTCTCAGTCTCAGTTTTCAGTGAAGGTCAGAATTTGAACTACACAAAGTTAAAACTGTTTACTGCGACATCGCGACTGAATACTACAAAAAGCGACTGCGCCTGAAAAATAGTCTCAGTTTTCAGTGAAGATCAGAATTTGAACTACACAAAGTTAAAACTGTTTACTGCGACCGCGACTGAATACTACAAAAAGCGACTGCGCTTGAAAAATAGTCTCAGTTTTCAGTGAAGGTCAGAATTTGAACTACACAAAGTTAAAACTGTTTACTGCGACCGCGACTGAATACTACAAAAAGCGACTGCGCCTGAAAAATAGTCTCAGTTTTCAATAAAGGTCAGAATTTGAACTACACAAAGTTAAAACTGTTTACTGCGACCGCGACTGAATACTACAAAAAGCGACTGCACCTGAAAAATAGTCTCAGTTTTCAATAAAGGTCAGAATTTGAACTACACAAAGTTAAAACTGTTTACTGCGACCGCGACTGAAAACTAAAAAAAAGCGACTTCGCCTGAAAAATAGTCTCAGTTTTCAATAAAGGTTAGAATTTGAACTACACAAAGTTAAAACTGTTTACTGCGACCGCGACTGAAAACTAAAAAAAACGACTGCGACTGAATACTAAAAAAATCGTACCTTAGCTCTCTAACAGCGCCTATAAATTAGAAGATGAAAGTAGATCAAAAAGGACATACCGTTACAATTAAAGATACCCAGGGAGATTTTAATGCTTTTTTGGAAAAAGTAACGCAACAGTTCAAAACCTTTGAAAAACAAAATATTATAATCGATTTGTCTGCAGATAATGATGTATCTGAAAAGGAGGTAAAGCTTTTTTTACCTTTGGCCAAGCAACAGAAAAAAGCTAAAAAATCATTTGTAATAGTTGTTTCAGATCTTGATTTTAATGCTGTTTCAGATAAATTACTTGTAGTTCCATCGCTTTTGGAAGCACATGATATTATCGAAATGGAAGAAATCGAAAGAGACTTAGGGTTTTAATTGTAGCTTTTAGAGTTCAGATTTTAGATTTTGAATGTTGGAGTCTAAAATATATATTCAATTTAGAATCTAAAATCAACAATCTAAAATGAAGCTTACCATACTTGGCTGTTATGCCGCAACCCCCAGAACAATTACCAACCCGACATCGCAGGTTTTAGAGATTAAAAATAGAATGTTTTTAATTGATTGTGGTGAAGGAACTCAGGTACAATTACGCAAGAACAAAATTAAATTCTCTAAAATAAATCATATTTTTATTTCGCATTTGCATGGAGATCACTTTTTTGGTTTGATTGGAACGATCTCAACTTTTGCACTTTTAGGTCGTACAACCGATTTACATATTTATGGTCCTAAAGGAGTGAAGGAGATCATTACTCTGCAATTGAGATTGTCTAATTCCTGGACCACTTATGATTTGTTTTTTCATGAACTGGAATCAACAGAAAGTGAAGTTATTTTTGAAGACACCAAGGTAATTGTAAAAACGATTCCGTTAAAACATCGTGTTTACACAAACGGGTTTTTGTTTCAGGAAAAACCCGGTGATCGAAAATTAAATGTAGAGGCTGTTCAGCAATATGACATTCATACGGCATATTATCAAAAAATAAAAGGAGGCGGTGACGTTACACTTGATGACGGTACCGTGATAAAAAACGAAAAGTTGTCTTTTGACCCAATTCCTCCAATGAGTTATGCTTTTTGCTCGGATACAGTATATCATGAAGCGATAATTCCGTTAATAAAGGATGTTGATGTTTTATATCACGAATCTACCTTTTTGGAATCAGAGGCTGCATTAGCACTCAAAACGTTACATTCGACCGCAAAAGAGGCGGCGGCAATTGCACTTAAAGCAAACGCGAAACAATTGGTACTAGGACATTATTCAACGCGATATGATGGTATCGAACGTTTTAAAGAAGAAGCTGAAACCGTTTTTCCAAACATCCTTTTAGGAGATGATGGGAGAAGTTTTGAGTTTTGAGTTTTAAGTTGTAAAATGTAAATAGTTAATAGTGAAATGTAGATTATGGAATGTGAATGATGAATAATGAAATGTAAAATAATGTAGATTTTTTTAGTCAATCAATAAACCACATTTCGCAACCTACAATCTAAAATATAAAATCATGAACGATTTAAGCAATTATAGAAAATCTTACGAAAAGAGCGAATTATTAGAAACGAATATTCCTGAAGATCCAATTAATCTTTTTAACCGATGGTTTCATGAGGTGGAAGATTTCGGTGGAAACGGAGAAGTCAACGCCATGACAGTTTCGACAATTGGATTGGACGGTTTTCCGAAATCCAGAGTGGTTTTGTTAAAAAAGTTTTCTGAGGAAGGTTTTATTTTTTATACCAATTATGATTCAGAAAAGGGAAAAGCAATTGCCGCGAATCCACATGTTTGTTTGTCTTTTTTTTGGCAGGAAATGGAACGTCAGGTAATCATAAAAGGAATTGCGACCCGAACAGCTGAGAACATATCCGATGGTTATTTTGATTCTCGTCCTGATGGAAGTAAATTGGGAGCGATTGTTTCGAAGCAAAGTGAAGTGATTCCGTCCCGAACTTTTCTGGAAGAGAATTTGAAAAAATTAGAGAAAGAATTTGAAGGAAAACAGATTCCGAGACCCGAAAATTGGGGAGGTTTTTTAGTAACTCCCTTAGAGGTAGAATTCTGGCAGGGGAGACCTAATAGATTACACGACAGGATTCGTTATCAGAGTCAATCTGATTTTTCATGGAAGATTGAACGATTATCTTCATAGTTGTAGGAAAAATATATTTCATTATAGGTTTATTATGTAGTTCATCGATTTTTTTTGTAGTTTAACGATATATTTGATATGTTTGAGTAAGAAAAAGAAACAGATCAATCTATCTAAATAAAGAGTTTAAAGGATTTGCCCCAACATCTACTTTAAAAATTAAACTACTATGTGATTATGAAAAAGATGATGCATAACATGAGGTTCGTTGCAATGGTTGTCCTACTTGTTGCAATGAACTCCTGTTCAGCGGATAGTGCAGAGGCTACCGAAAACAGTACTACTGTTGAAGCTGTTGTTGCCAGCTACACTTACAATGATTCTGAAATCGAATCCATGAAACTTATCAATGATTATAGGGTAAGTGTCGGTCTGAATGCTCTGCAAAGAGTAAATCACGTTTCATTTAAATGCGAAGAACATAACAAATACATGATCGCTAACAATGTGGTTGATCATAATGATTTTACTGCTCGTTCTAATAATATTATGAGTGTTTTAGGAGCTAAAAAAGTAGGTGAGAATGTAGCTTACAATTATAAAACTTCTGAAGCAGCTTTAAGAGCCTGGCTCGATAGCCCCGGGCACAAAGCAAATATCGAAGGAGATTATACCCATTTTGGTTTGTCGGTTTCAATTGATCCTCAAACAGGAAAAAAATACTATACAAACATCTTTGTAAAGATGTAAAGAAAATATTGGACTGGTTTAGTTTTTATTGGTCGTTGCAATTCTGGGAATTGCAACGATTTTTTTTGTTATCGATTGTTTAAGGGTTTATTTTCCTACTTTTGTTTTTGTTTATAAAGGAGAATATTATGAATGAAATAATTAAAGATTATGTTGATAAAGGAATAGCTTTTGTCGAAAAACACAAAGAATATCTTATGTATGGTGATGATATTGCGAAAGATATGATTTATGAATTTGATTATAGTAGTACTAAGAGTAAATCTTCAAAAATGACTATGAGTCAAGAGAATGCTACCGGTGAACTTGTAGAGCTTTTGAAACCCACAGATAAAATATGGAAAGCAACGGATGGTACAATAACGGATAGTCAAATTATTGAAATAGAAAACCAATTTGATATTAGATTTCCGAACTCTTATAAAGAATATCTAAAGTATAAACATTTCTATGCTATTTTTTTGAATTCGGATATCAGACTTTATCCGAAACCTTCTAGTAACTGGCAAAATATATTAGTAGAAAATAATGAGGAAATGAAGGAGTATTTATTAGATATTGGATTTTTTGCTATTGGGGATTATATAGATTATGGTATTGTTTGTTTTGATTTTAGAAATGGTAGAGAAGAAGCAAAAGTTGTATTTGTCGATTGCGGAAATATGGAAATAGAGGTTTTAGCAGAAAATTTTATTAGTCTTTTAGAGAATGGGCTAAAATTAAAAGAACCTGTTTTAAGTGAATTAAAACTATGGCAAAAAAAGATGTATGGTATGATCTAATTTATTTAGGTACTTCCTGTGATAAAAAAAAAGCTACCTAATATGGCAGCTTTTTTTATTTACATCTGTTTTTTAGAAATTACAATTCCGTAATAATAAATTCGCTTCTTCTGTTCATTTGATGTTGTTCTTCTGTACACGGTACACCATCAGAACAGCCATTTACCAGTTGGGTCTCGCCATATCCTTTTCCGGTTAGCCTGTTTTTGGCAACACCATTTTTAACCAGCCATGCAATAGTCGATTTTGCTCTTCTGTCAGATAAGGCTGCATTGTATTGGTGCGTAGCGCGGCTGTCTGTATGTGAACGAATATCAAGTTTCATATTTGGATGACTGTTTAATACATCAAGTATTTTCTCCAGATCCAGTGCAGCTTCGGTACGAATATTTGATTTGTCCAGATCAAAGTAGATCATTTTAATTCCAAAGCATTTTCCTAAATCATCACCAACAGCGACTTTGCAGGTTGCCTTGTCCAAAGCAATAGGAAGACTGGTTTTTCCGGTAAGTTTTCCAATAGTAATGTTTATTTCTTTGGTTGTATAATCCTCTTTTTCGGCTCTTACATTATACGTTTTTCCGCATTCGACAGGAAAGCTGTAAAAACCTGTTGCGTCCGAAATGGTATTGCTTTTTATAGCTCCCTGATTGTCATACAACGTTAGTTTTGTATTTGGTAAAATTGCTAAGGTTTCGGCATCTGTAATAACTCCATTTAACTCTTGTATACATTGAAGTCTTTTGGTTTCCAGGAATTTATAAATATCGTCAGAACCCTGTCCACCATCTTTATTAGAGCTGAAATAACCTCTTCGGGAAGCGGGATCAATAATGTAGGCAAAATCATCTTTCGGCGAATTGACATCTGCTCCAAGATTCTGTATACTGCTTATGGTTCCGTTGTCTTCAATTTTACCCACAAAAACATCCAGACCTCCTAGACCGGGATGTCCGTCGGAAGCAAAGTAAATTTCATTTTCACTGGTCACATACGGAAATGTTTCTTTTCCCTGGGTGTTAATGACTTTGCCTAAATTCTGAGGCGTGCCGTAACTGTCATCACCGTTGATGCTCACTTTATAAATATCTGATTGTCCTACAGTTCCGGGCATGTCAGAGGCAAAGTAAAGCGTTTTTTCATCAGGACTCAATGTTGGATGCGCAGTACTATAATTATCACTATCAAAAGGAAGTGTGGTTATGTTGGTCCACTTTCCGTTTTCAAGAGTAGCTTTGTATATTTTGATTAAAGTAATTTTGTTATCATCTTTTCCTTTTTTTCCATTGATGTAGTTGTTTCGCGTAAAATAAACCGTTTTTCCGTCTTTTGTAAAAGCGGGAGAAGATTCGTGAAACTTTGTGTTGAGGGATGTTTTAAATTTATTGACCTTAACAACGCTGTTGGAAGCAGGGTCAGTGTCGGCAAAATACAAATTAGTAAAATACTCTCCGGTCCATTTGTGTTTACGTTGTGAAAAGTTTCCGGTATCTCTGGCAGAGGCAAAGTATATTTTACCATTATACACAAAGGAACTATAGTCGGAGTATTTAGAATTGATTCCGGCATCTTCGATTTTGTATCGACCTGAATTGGCTTTAATTTTATCAAGATAGTTTACATCTTCGGTGTATAATTTCGCTCTGTCGTCGTTTTTGGATTTAGCCGAAAATTCTTCCATGATTTTAGTAGCCTTAGCTGTTTGCCCGGTTGATTTCAAACATTGTGCATATCGATAGTAATACTCAGGCTCGACAACGGTATTCATGGCAAATAATTCACCATACCATTTCGCGGCTGCTTCAAAGTTAGAGTTGAAGTAGTAAGAATTTCCGAGCTTCTTAAACAAATCGTCTGATTTGTATCCTTTATCGGCTACACGTTCGTAGGTTTTAATAGCGTTGATATACGCATAATTATCGTAGTTTTTATCAGCAGTATTAATTTTCGATTGTTGCGCATAGCTGCCTGATGAAAAAGAACAGATAATTGTTAAGCAAAGGAGTATATAATTTTTCATAATCATTAATTTTTAGAAGAAACGTGGCGTTGTCATTTTACCATTGTTTTTGAAGAATTCGTAACGCAGGAATATCTCATGTGATCCTGAATTATAGTTGTTCAGGCGGGTGGTTTCACGATCGTAACCATAACCAAGATAAAGACCGTCGGTTATTTGAAATCCTACCATGGCGCTTATCGAAGCACTCCAACGATACGCTAGTCCAACCACAAGCTTGTCCATAAACATAAAGTTTGCAGAAACGTCTACCTGAAGCGGTGCTCCCTCAACCATTTTGGTCAGTAAGGCAGGTTTGAACTTGATGTATTGGTATTGGTCTAAATCAAACACATAACCGGCTATTAAGTAATAATTGATTTTATCTTTATAAATGGCATAGTCATTATCATCAAACCGATTGGTTTCGATAAAATTGGGTACAGACAAACCGATATAAGCTTTATCAGAATGCCAATAGACTCCAGCTCCCACATTTGGTGAAAACTTATTGTTTAGATCCTGAAACTGTGGATCTCCCTGACTCTCCGGATTTAATTTGCTGATATCGAGATTGAACAGATTTGCTGTTCCTTTAATACCAAATGAAAGTTTAAAATCGGCTGAGGTCTGAACAGTATAAGAGAGGTCGACAGAAATGTTATTTTCATTGGTTGGACCAATTTTGTCGTTTACTAAAGAGGCTCCTACTCCTAGATTACTGTTGTTTATAGGGCTATTTACAGAGAAAGCGCTGGTTTCAGGTGCCCCGTCGAGTCCAACCCATTGGGTGCGGTACAATCCAAAAACACTTAAAGCTCCTCGTGATCCGGCATAAGCAGGATTGATGTTTATAGTATTGTACATGTATTGCGTAAATTGTGCGTCCTGTTGGGCATAACCAGCAATTGTTACAAACATAATGACGAAGAAAAATAATTTTGTTCTCATAGTGGTATTTATTATTTTCATTAGTACTACTTTTTCATCAATTAAAATCGAAAAAAAGCCTATGCATTTGTATATTCAAAAATAAGGATTTTTTTATTAATTAATCGTAAAAAGCTTCTTTATGTGTTTGTGATGCAATAGGATATATTTTTTCTTTCTTATTTTGATAGATATAAGTACCCATCTTTTTTATTGTTTTGAAGTACATTATTTCCGTCCAACGATTTATAATTAATAATATAGAAATAAGTTCCTGTTGGCAGCCCATCAGATTGTTTGACGGTAGTTCTGCCTCTTGAAATTCCATCAAAGGCATTGGTTTGATTGTTGTAATTATGTGTTTCAAATACCAATACTCCCCAGCGGTTATAAATTTCTACATCATTCTCAGGATAACAAGTGGTGTCGTCAATACTGTCTATTTTGAAGATATCATTGATTCCGTCTCCATTAGGTGAGAAAGCGTTGTGAACCACTACGCTTCCACAGGCAAGTACTTTACAATCATCATTTATTTCCATATTCAGTACAATATTTTTTGGACAGCTCGTATCAGGTATTTTGTACTCGAATGTATAAGTACCTATTGCGAGACCTAAAGGATTGAAATCATTTCCTTGTATACTTCTGGTATTATTGTTGTCCACCCAGGTTCCGTTAGAAGGAGTGTTTTCTGGTAACAGGGATAGTAGGTTAATGATAGTCGAATCATCGTTACAGGCTTTACTGCTAATATTAGTTACTAAATTAGGAATTGCAATGATTGTTACAGTTGCAGTTGCAGTACACGTTTGATTTGCATTATTTACAGGGGATGTTGCTGTAAGTGTGTAGGTTCCGACTGGTAAATTGGTATTTCCAACAACTTCGTTGTTAGCGTTTCTAATAACAACAGTCGAACCAACGCTATTGGTTACCAGGATTGAACCGCTTTTTCCGTCCAGACAGTTTACATTCGTAGCAACTCCGCTTACAGAAACTTTATTGGCTACTGTAAAGGTTTGTACCAATACAGTTTTATTTCCTGCACAATCGGTTAGAGTATAGCTTCTGGTCAGGATGTAAGGATTACCGTCGCAGCCGCTTCCGCCATTGTTTGTGTCATTTACCGTAATGTTTACTGTACTGCTGCAATTATCCTTAGCGTCTTTGATGTCACTTGAATTTCCAGCAGGAATATCGGCGATAGTTTGCAAATTGGCCACATTAAGAGGAGCTGTTCCTGTAGGTGGAGTGGTGTCTCTAACGGTTATAATTTGAGTGTAAGAAATTGTATTTCCGCCACAATCACTGGTTGTCCATTTACGGGTTAAAGTATAATTTGTAGCACATTGATTCTCAGTATTACTTTTTGTTTCGCTGAAAACAATTGGTAAGTTACCATTACAATTATCAGAGGCTTCCATATTTGCGGGCTGCGGAACAGCATCACAAGAAACAGTAATGTCGGCAGGTAACGTTCCGATAAAGGTTGGTTTTGTAGTATCCTGAATAGTGATGACCTGAGTGAAAGTATCAGAAGTATTTCCACAATCGTCTTTTACTGTCCAGGTGTTGGTATAGGTTCCTGTATTAGAACAACCCTGAGAGGCTACAAAAGCACCGCTTACTTTTACAATGTTTGAAACATTGGTGTCGCAAGCATCAGTCGCAGTTGGGAACAAGGCTTGCGCAGAAGTTAAAGCTGTTGTGTCACTACATTCTATAGTTTTGTCTAAAGAAGCAGTTTGAGTAGACCATGTTGGTTTAGAAGTATCCTGAATGGTAATCACTTGCGTGAAAGTATCAGAAGTATTTCCGCAATCGTCTTTTACTGTCCAGGTGTTGGTATAGGTTCCTGAATTAGAACAACCCTGAGAGGCTACAAAAGCACCGCTTACTTTTACAATGTTTGAAACATTGGTGTCGCAAGCGTCAGTCGCAGTTGGGAATAAGGCTTGCGCAGAAGTTAAAGCTGTTGTGTCACTACATTCTATAGTTTTGTCTAAAGAAGCAGTTTGAGTAGACCATGTTGGTTTAGAAGTATCCTGAATGGTAATCACTTGCGTGAAAGTATCAGAAGTATTTCCACAATCGTCTTTTACTGTCCAGGTGTTGGTATAGGTTCCTGTATTAGAACAACCCTGAGAGGCTACAAAAGCACCGCTTACTTTTACAATGTTTGAAACATTGGTGTCGCAAGCATCAGTCGCAGTTGGGAACAAGGCTTGCGCAGAAGTTAAAGCTGTTGTGTCACTACATTCTATAGTTTTGTCTAAAGAAGCAGTTTGAGTAGACCATGTTGGTTTAGAAGTATCCTGAATGGTAATCACTTGCGTGAAAGTATCAGAAGTATTTCCGCAATCGTCTTTTACTGTCCAGGTGTTGGTATAGGTTCCTGAATTGGCACAGCCCTGAGAGGCTACAAAAGCACCGCTTACTTTTACGATGTTTGAAACATTGGTGTCGCAAGCATCAGTCGCAGTTGGGAACAAGGCTTGTGCAGAAGTTAAAGCTGTTGTGTCACTACATTCTATAGTTTTGTCTAAAGAAGCAGTTTGAGTAGACCATGTTGGTTTAGAAGTATCCTGAATGGTAATCACTTGCGTGAAAGTATCAGAAGTATTTCCGCAATCGTCTTTTACTGTCCAGGTGTTGGTATAGGTTCCTGAATTGGCACAGCCCTGAGAGGCTACAAAAGCACCGCTTACTTTTACGATGTTTGAAACATTGGTGTCGCAAGCGTCAGTGGCAGTTGGGAACAAGGCTTGTGCAGAAGTTAAAGCTGTTGTGTCACTACATTCTATAGTTTTGTCTAAAGAAGTAGTTTGAGTAGACCATGTTGGTTTAGAAGTATCCTGAATGGTAATCACTTGCGTGAAAGTATCAGAAGTATTTCCGCAATCGTCTTTTACTGTCCAGGTGTTGGTATAGGTTCCCGCATTAGCACAGCCCTGAGAGGCTACAAAAGCACCGCTTACTTTTACGATGTTTGAAACATTGGTGTCGCAAGCGTCAGTGGCAGTTGGGAACAAGGCTTGTGCAGAAGCTAAGCCCGCTGCATCACTACATTCTATTGTTTTGTTTAAAGAAGAAGTTTGAGTAGACCATGTTGGGGCAGAAATATCTTGTACAACAATAACTTGACTAACGGGAAGAGAAATATTTCCACAAGCATCAACAGCAGTCCAGGTTCTGGTTTGAGTGTAAGAACCGGCACATCCGCCTGGAGTAATAACATCTTTATAGGTTAATGATGAAATCACGCCATTGTTATCCGTTGCAGTTGCAGTTGCAAATACAGGTGTTGCAGGACAATTAATAGTAGAACTTTGTGGTAGCGGATCTATTATTGGTTTGATAGAATCTCCATCAATAATAGTAACCGTTTTCGTTATTGTACAGGAGTTCGCATCTGTTGCAGTTACAGTATATGTTCCGGCAACAAGTGCATTTGCTGTAGCAGCTGTTCCACCAGATGGAGACCATAAGTAAGTATAACCTGGAGTTCCACCGGAAACAGTAATGGTAGCAGATCCTGTATTGTCACCTCCGCAGCCTACATTGGTTTGTGAAGTAGTGGCCGTTAGTACGGTTGGCTCTGTTATGGTAACTGTTTTGGTAATGGTACAAAGGTTGGCATCTTTAATAGTTACCGTATAAGTTCCAGCCGCTAAATTAGAGGCTGTTGCTGCTGAACCACCTGATGGTGCCCAGGAGTAAGTATACGCTCCGGTTCCTCCGGCAGCAGTCACTGTCGCAGAACCTGTTGCTCCGGCATTACAAGCTACATTGGTTTGTGTAGTTGTAGCGGTCAAGGCAGTTGGCTCTGTTATGGTAACGGTTTTAGTAATGGTACAAAGATTAGCGTCTTTAATAGTCACGG
>Ga0209504_1000132_pt1 | contig 70980 bp, 74 predicted proteins | sample COGITO_mtgs_1005_FD_184791 | JGI IMG/M metagenome (GOLD analysis project Ga0209504, IMG submission 184791) | Pelagic marine microbial communities from North Sea - COGITO_mtgs_100511 (SPAdes) (version 2) | ecosystem: Environmental > Aquatic > Marine > Epipelagic ... | reverse complement strand
AAAGCCGACCGGCCAGCCGGGTACCTGGTAGTAGAGGCTACCGAGGCTGGTGTAGGCCGAGCCGGACAGCGCCTTGGGGTCTAGCGCCAGGCCCTGTTCTAGGCTGGCCTTGGCCTGCTTGACCAGGCCCAGCGCGCCCAGGCCGCCCTTGGCGCCGGCGTAAGTGCTGAGGATGATGCCGTTCCAGATCTGCAACTCGGCCGCGTTCGGTTCGGCGGCGACGGCTTTTTGCGCCTGTTCACTGAGGCTGGCGAAGGCTTTTTCGCGTTGTGCCTTGGGCAGCTGGTAATTGATCTCGGCCCAGCGGTCCTGCAGGTTTTGTAGCTGGGTCTGGCCCTGTTCGCTAAGGGCAAAGCTGGGCAGGCTGGTGAGGCAGAGCAGGGCGCAGGCGGCGGTACGGATAAGCTTCATCGGGGTGTCCTCTTAGGGTTTGCTGCGGGCAAAGCGTTGGATAATCGGTAGTTGTTTGCGCAGCGCCTGGTCGACCAGGCGCGGCAGCAGGCTGTTAAGGCGCACAAAGAGTTGTTCCGGCCAGCCCAGGTAGCGTTCCTCGCGCTCATGGCGAATGGCGGCCAGCAGTTGCTGGGCCACGCTGTGTGGGTCGTCCATGGCGACGTTCAGCTCATTATTCATGGCCACCACGTTGGCGGCGTTCATGCCGGTGCGGGTGGCGCGTGGAGCGAAGTAGAGAACCTTGATCTGGGTGTCGGCTAGCTCGCGGCGCAGCGCTTCGGAGAAGCCGCGCAGGGCAAACTTGCTGGCGCAGTAAGCGCTGAAGCCGGGGTAGCCGATGGAGCCGAAGGTCGAACCGAGGTTGACCACCAGCGCCCGGCCCTGTTGCCGCAGCAGCGGCAGCAGGCGGTGAGTCAGTTGCAGGGTGGCGGTGACGTTGAGTTCGATCAGCTCGGCGATGGCGCTTTCGTCATGCTGCTCCAGCAGGCCGAAGTGATTGACCCCGGCGGCATTGATCAGCGTGTTGATCCCGCCGAAGCGCTGCGCGGCAGCGACCACCGCCTCACGGCCGCTGCGTTGGCAGATATCGGCGGCCACTACCGTGACCTTACCCGCGTGGGCCTGGGCCAGTGCCTGCAAGGCATCGGGCTGGCGGCTGACCAGCAGCAGTTGCGCACCTTCGTTGAGCAGGGCGGCGACCAGTGCCTGGCCGATTCCGCCGCTGGCGCCGGTGATTACGGCGCGGCATTCGGAAATTTTCATGGGCTTTCCTCAGGCACTCAGCGGCAGGCTGCGGAACATGTCGCCATACAGGCGGTAGACCACTTTGGCGGTGTGCACCACGGCAGCTTTGTCGTCGTCGTTGTCGAGCTGATTCATCAGTTTTTTGAAGAATTCGATGTGTTCCAGGTCCAGGCTGCCGTGGGAACTCAGGTAGCTGAAGGCCTTGTTCGGCAGTTGCAGCTTGTCCTGAATCACCCCGGCAACCTGGGTGGCGAGGGCGATGCTGGTGCCTTCCAGCACATTGACCATGCCGAAGAAACTCACCGGGTTGTGTCGGGCGATGCGGTCGTAGACGTAGCTGACCATCAGCTCGGTGGGCAGCCTGGGCGTGCCGTTGCGCACGGCCTCCTTATCCGCGCCGCAGGCGGCGATGTCATTGAGTACCCATTCCTGGTGGCCCTTCTCCTCGTCGATATATTCGGCTATGGCTTCGCGCAGCCACTCCAGGCGTTCCGGCAGGCGTGCGCCGCAGGCCATCAGCAAGGGCACGGTGTGTTTAACGTGGTGATAGGCCTCGGTGAGAAAGGCCACGTAGCTGTTGAGGCTGACGGTGCCGGCCATGGCCTGGGCAATGATCGGCGCACTGAGCAGGTAATTGCGTTCAGCGCTGGTTTGTTCGAGCAGGGATTCATAGAAGCTCATCAGGCATCTCCGTAGCAGGATTCAGTGGCCATCAGTTGTGCGATGGCGCTTTGGTAATGGTTGAGCAGGGCGTTACGGCGCAGGCGGCCATTGCTGGTGGCCAGCTGGTTGGCGCTGCTGAAAGGCTGTGCGGCGCGCAGCCAGTGGTGCACGCGGGCGTAGTCGGGCAGTGATTGGTTGGCGGTAGCCACGGCTTCGGCCAGTTGGCTGTCGCTGGTATTCGGGAAGCGCGGCACCAGCACGGCAACGTTGCCGGGCAGTGCTTCGCCATGCAGCCATGCCTGGGCGATTGGCAGTTGCTGGACCAGCTCGGCCTCGACCCATTCCGGGTTGACGTTGCGGCCAAAGGCGGTGATGAACTGGTGTTTCTTGCGCCCGTGCAGCACCAGGAATGGCCCGTCGAAATGGCCCTGATCACCGGTGCCCAGCCACTCCTCGTCAGGGCATGGTTCGCCCAGGTAACCAAGCAGGCGTGGGCCTTGGACCATCACCTCGCCGTCTGTAGCCAGGCGTACCTGCAGGTGTGGCAACGGTAGGCCGACGGTGCCGATACGGCGGTTTTCCGGGGTGTTCAGGCACACCACTGAGGCGCACTCGGACAGGCCGTAGCCCTCGAACACCGGCAGCCCCAGGGCGTCAGCACGTTGCAGCAATTGGCTGGCGACGCGGCCACCGCCGACGGCGATAAAACGCAGGCTGCTCGGCAGGGGGAGACGATTTTCGCCGGCGCTGACCAGCGCCAGCAGCAGTTGCGGCAGCAGGATCAGGCTATTGGGCTGCGCCTGAGCCAGGGCGCCGAGAAAGCGCGGCAGATCGAACTGGCTGGCACCGAGCAGACCGATCTGCGCCATCGGCATCAATTCAATCCGTGCGCCGGCCAGCAGAGGGGCATAGACCCCGGCAATGTTCTCCAGCAGGGTGGCCAGCGGCAGGACGCACAGGTGGCGTTCGACCGCGCAGCTGGCGCTGGCCTGCACCAGGCTCTGCGCCACCGCCAGTTGCGTGGCGATATCCAGGCATACCCCTTTGGGTTGCCCGGTGGTGCCAGAGGTGTAGGTGATTTTGCAGGTGCCGACCGGCAACGCGCTGACCTGCGACCGCGGGCGTTGCAGCACAGTGGTGGTAGCGGTTACTGCACTCGCCGCTGCGCTTGCGCTGAAACCCAGTGCGCTGAAAAGCGGGCTGGCCGGGCCGATCAGGCAGTCGATACCGGCGCTGTCCAGCACATGGGCCTGCTGGCTGCTGGAAAAGAATCCCGGCACGGGCACGCAGACCAGCCCGGCATGCAGGGCGGACAGATCCCAGAGCACCCAGTCGATGCCGTTATCCAGGGCCAGGGCGACACGCCGCGCACCGAGCTGCTGCAGTTGCGTGCTGCGTTGTTCGACCTCGCTCAGCAGTTGGGCGTAGCTCAGTTGCCTGTCGCCTTCGCGCAAGGCAATGGCGTCGCCAAGGGCAGCCAGGCGGTGGAATAGCGGTTTAGCGGCAGGCCACATGGGGCATGTCCTCCAGGGCGTAGAAGGCTTGGTGGGCGAGGCGTGGGTACGCACCCAGCTGCAGCAGGCGCTGATGGCCGGCGTAGATATCGCCGGCCATCACCTGGGGCTGGTTGTCGTAGTAGGTGCCCCAATCCGCCTGCTCATCACCCATGCAGTCAAGGCTGGCCGGGCCAAGGGGCAGGGGCGTCAGGCCCAGGCGCTGAAAACTGTTGAGCAAGGCCAAGGTGCCGGTAAAGCACACCCAGCGATAACCCAGCGCCACCAGCAGATCGGTCAGCGCCACGATCAGCAGGCGCGCGGCACCGGGGCTGCCGGCGGCCAGGTTGCCGACCTCCACCAGTTGCGTACGTTGTGGCGCATTGGCCACCTGCTGCGCAGTAATCACCTGTTCGGCCGGTTGCGCCAGGTAGCGCTCAAGAAACAGCGGGCCACTGGCTGCGCTGCGCAAACCCACCGCGCCGAGCAGTTGCCCGTCGCGGTCTTCCAGGCTGAGTAGACAGGGCATGAAATGGCGGATGCGCGCCTGATGCTGAGCGGCGAAGCGCTCGCCGATAAAGGCTTCAATCCCCGCGCGGCGAGGGCTGGCGGCATTGGCCAGATAGAGACTGAGCGGCTGCTCGCGGCCAATTTGTGCAAGTGCAGTGTTGTGATACACCCAAGGCAGCTCCATAACAGGAACCTCATCTGAGAACTTGGGTGCGAGTTTCTGCCGCCAGTCTTAACGCTAAATTAAGTCACACAATATTCAGCCGTGAGACGGTCGCAGGCATTTCATTGCTTGCGCTGCAACCGCATCAGCCCATAGCCTGCGAAGCCCTACTTGCAGGATGACTGCAGGTTTGATTTGCCCTGAACTTAATCGCCAAAACGCTCGGAGATAGTTATGCCCCCTATGGATACTGAGCAACAACTGGCGGCCCGTCTGGCCATCCTGGAAAACCCTGAAGCGCAGGACTGCACGGTCTACCGCGCTGATGATCAGGACCCGGAAGCCGAGGAAGTGGATCTGGGTGATGCCAAGGTGCTGTTCTGCGGCCCGTTCGAGGCCCCGGCCGATTGGGATGCGGCGGAGCGTGAAGATTATTTCGGCGAAAGCGCGCCTGAGCTGTTCGTCAATGCGCGTATCGAGTGCGAAGCCAAACCGGGTGCCAAGGGCCATTTCACCGTGGACATCGGTGACTATGTGGCCGCCCAGCCAGGTCTGGGTGAAGTCGTGATGTTCTACGTGCACGACTACCTGGAAGACGACAGCGGCTGCACCTATGTACTGCTGCGTGATGAAGAGGTGCTGGAATAATCCGGCCACCGCGCTGGGCCTCTTGCTGAAGCCCAGCCACATGCTGCCTTTCTCCATTTTCTCGCTGACCGTTTATCCATCGCTTGCCCTGTAGTACCGGGTTATTACCCGCGCTGGGCGGATCGGGATAACACTCTGTGCTTCTCAATTAAGAAAGGGAGCAGGCACATGGCAGCGAAGAAGATTCTCATGCTGGTCGGCGACTACGTCGAAGACTACGAAGTGATGGTGCCGTTTCAGGCACTGCTGATGGTCGGTCATCAGGTGCACGCAGTGTGCCCGGACAAGACCGCCGGGCAGAGCGTGCGCACCGCCATCCACGATTTTGAAGGTGAGCAGACCTATAGCGAGAAGCCAGGTCATAACTTCGCCCTCAACTTCGACTTCGCCCAGGTCAAAGCCGAAAACTATGACGCCCTGTTGATTCCCGGTGGCCGCGCCCCTGAGTACCTGCGCCTGAACGCTCAGGTGCTGGCGCTGGTGCAGGCATTCGACAAGGCTGGTAAGCCGATTGCGGCGGTCTGCCATGGCGCGCAATTGCTCGCCGCTGCTGGCGTGCTTAAAGGCCGCGAGTGCAGCGCTTACCCGGCCTGTGGCCCGGAAGTCACCCTGGCAGGCGGGCGCTATATGGATATCGCGGTGGATCAAGCCCATGTGCAGGGCAATCTGGTCACCGCTCCGGCCTGGCCGGCGCATCCCAACTGGCTGGCGGCGTTCCTTGGCCTGCTGGGTACGCAGATCACGCTGTAAACTGCTGGGGCCAGTCAGGCCCCGCATTCAGTGAGGTAAGCCGCCATGTGCGAGCTGTATGTCAAAGCCGATCCGATTCTCTACGAGTCCCGCGCCCGTTCGCTGCGCATCCGTGGCTTGGTCACCACCCTGCGTCTGGAAAACCAGTTCTGGGACATCCTGCGCGAAATCGCCGAAGTCGACGGCATGACCACCAATCAGCTGATCACCAAGCTGTATGACGAGGTGATGGACTACCGTGGCGAGGTGGTGAATTTTGCCTCGTTTCTACGCGTCAGTTGCACCCGTTACCTTAGCCAGCGCCGTGCGCCGACTGAGCTGGCCTTGGTACGGGCGATCCAGTCCTAAGCGCTAGCTGAGATTCGTAGCGCAGGGTCACCCAGCGGATGGCTTAGGGCATCGAAGAAGCGCAGCTCGACATTCTGCTCGGCGAACAGGCTGGCGTAGTGCTGCTTCTGTTGTGTGATAAACAGCGGGTTGTGCGGGTAGATCGAGATCGCCAGGGTTTTCAATCCGGCCTGCTGCAAGGCCTGGATAAGGTGCTGGTCCTGCGCCGCCAGGCTGTGGCCGAAGATGCACAGCTTTTCCTTGGGCTGCGCCAGCTGGCTGTAGCAGAACGATAGATAGTCGCTGCTGCGAATGGCCTTGAGCTTGTCCGCGCTGCTGCCTTCGTTGACGAATAGCGGAATATCGCCCAGCTGGTTGATGGCGAAACTGGCCAGCAAGGTGCTTTCCGATGAATTGAGAATGCGCGTGCTTCCGTCGATGTTCTTCACCAGGTGCATGCCGCCGTGCAGATAGAGCATGCGCGTGGCGTTGCCCTGCCGCTGGCAGTCGCCGGGGGCGAAGGTTGAATCCGCGCCGCGGAACATATCTTCAAACGCCTGCGGGGCCTGCATCACGGCCCAGTAGTTGAGCAGGTCGTAATTGCTGGAATACACCGTCTGGAATTGGCTCAGCGCAGTGTTGATCCGCGCCAGGCTGGCGGCCTGCATCTGGCTCCAGGGGATATGCACCGCGCGCACGGCGTGGATCAGCGCTTCCTTGATGGCGAAGTAGCGATGGCGCGGAGACGAGGAGTTGATGGTCAGCGCGGCATTCACCCGGATGCTGTTCTTCAGCGCGCTGAGCACCTGCTCGAAGTTGCTGGTGTCCAGGGCGCGGAACACGCTGAGCTCGGTCGCGCTAAGCGGGCGATTGCGTGTGGTCTGCGCTTCATCGAACAGCGAGAAGTAGGCGAACTTGCGCCATACCGCCAGGCTCGCGCCGTTGCCGACCAGCAGCTCGGGGAAGCCGATGCTGCTGTTCAGGGTGTTCCAGCCTTCCAGTTCGCCAGTAAATGCCGGGGTTTGCATAATCGCTAGTTGTCGCCTTGGGATCAGGGCGCGACTTTAACATGCGGAGTGGCAACTGCCGGCTTGGCCGCTGCGGCCCATTGCACCGCCAGGATGCTGCCCAGCACCGCAATCAACCCCAGCAGTGCCACGCCGGTGATGCTCTGCCCGAGCAATGCCCAGCCCAGCAACACCGCCACCAGCGGGCTAAGCAACCCCAGAGAAGACACCGCAACCGGCGCTAGCCGGGCAATGCCGCGAAACCACAACACATAGGCCAGCAACGCGCCGAATAGCGACAGGTAGGTGTAGCCCAGCCACTGCAACGGGCTGAGTTGCGGCAGCGGCGGGTCGATCAGCCAGGCCACTGGCAGCAGGAACAGACCGCCAATTAGCAACTGCCAGCCGGTAAAGGCCAGCAGCGGCACAGTCGGCCGCCAACGCCGCGTCAGGTAAGTGCCGCTGGCCATGCAAGCGGTGCCGATAAAGGCGGCGGCAATCCCGATCGGGTCCCAGCTGGCCCCCGGCGCTAGCAGCAGGGCGGCCATCCCGGCGATACCGACCACACTTGCAGCGACCGCCACAGAGGCCGGCCGCTGCTGATCCATCGACCACACCAGGCCCATCACCAGCAGCGGTTGAATCGCCCCGACCACTGCTGCCAGTCCGCCCGGCAAGCGGTACGCGGCGACAAACAGCAGCGCCTGGAAGAAGCCGATATTCAGCGCTGCTAGCACCAGCAGGCGTGGCCATTCGCTGCGCCGGGGCAGATAGCGGCTGTACAGCACCAGTAACAGACCGGCGGGCAGGGCGCGCAGCAGCGCGGCGGTAAACGGCCGGTCTGGCGGCAGAATTTCGGTGGTGACGATATAGGTCGAGCCCCAGATGGCAGGCGCCAGGGCGGTGATCAACACGTCCAGCCAGGTGCTACGCGATGCTGAGCGGTCCATGCATTTGTCTCGCATTCAAGATAAAATGCGAGGCTAATAGTAACTTGTCTTGAGTTCAAGATAAATTTCCAGGAGTAAGCCAATGGCAATCCAGCGACAGATGGATGCGGTCGATGCAATTCTTCAGCAGTGGCACCGCGAACGGCCGGATCTGGATGTCAGTCCCATGGGGGTGATCGGCCGGCTGGGGCGCTGCGCGGCACTGCTGCGGCGCGAGCTGGACAAACTGTTCAGCAGCTTTGGCCTGACAGCCTGGGAGTTCGACGTGCTGGCCACCTTGCGCCGCTCCGGCGAGCCCTACCGCCTGGCCCCGACGACGCTGTTCTCGACCCTGATGGTCACCTCCGGCACCATGACCCGGCAGCTGCAGCAACTGGAAGCCGCAGGCTGGGTCAGTCGTATAGCCAACCCCAGCGACGCGCGCAGCATGCTGGTGCAGCTGACCCCGGCTGGGCTGGAACTGATCGACCGCGCGGTGACCGCGCATGTCGCCAACGAAGCGCGGCTGCTGGCGCCGATTGCCGCCACCGAGCTGGCGCAACTGGAAGCGCGGCTATCCGAACTGTTGACGGTGCTGGAACCGACTGGCGAGTGAGCTTTCCGCAAACCCGGCCGTGAGCAGGCCTGCTAGAAGAGGTGATTAATGAGCAACGAATTGGTGATCGAAGATATTCAGCTGGGTGACGGCAAGGAAGTGGTTAAAGGTGCGCTGATAACCACCCAGTACAATGGATTTCTCGAAGATGGCAGCAAGTTCGACTCTTCCTATGATCGTGGCAAAGCCTTCCAGTGCGTAATCGGCACCGGCCGGGTGATCAAGGGCTGGGACCAGGGCCTGATGGGCATGAAAGTCGGCGGCAAGCGCAAACTCTACGTGCCGTCGCACCTGGGCTACGGCGAGCGCCAGTTTGGCGCGCATATCAAGCCGCACTCCAATCTGATCTTTGAGATTGAGTTGCTGGAAGTGCTGACGCGGGATGATTGAGGCGAGGTCCGGCCAGCGCAGGTGCAATGTGCTCAACTGATATGGTCGGCCTCTACGCGGTTGCGTCCGGCATGCTTAGCCTTGTAAAGCGCGGCATCGGCTCGTGCTACCAACTCGCCTGGCGTGTCTCCCGAGGCATACGCCGCCACTCCGAAGCTGCCAGTTTTGTAACCGACGATGGGGTGCTGTGTGCCTTCCAGGGCCCGGCGTAGCTTTTCTGCCAGCTGCGTAGCGTCCGCGAGATTGCTATTGGGCGCGATGACCAGAAACTCTTCGCCACCCCAACGACCGACAACCTCCATGGCCCGAGTATTGGCCACCAATACCTGAGCGACCTGAACCAGAACAGCGTCGCCGACCAGGTGCCCGTGGGTGTCGTTGACCAGTTTGAAATGGTCTACATCCAACAGAATGACGGCGAATGGCGTGGCATAGCGCTCCGCCAGTGCGATTTGTTCATCGATTACCTGATCCAGGCGGATGCGGTTGACCAATTGAGTGAGGCGGTCGGTGATCGACAGTTTGGTGACTTCCTCTATGGCCTCCTCAAGCTCTGAGGTCACGGCATCAATAAAACGCAAAAGCCGGGACACCACCCGCGTATGTTTATTGGCGTATGGGTCGCGATCATCTGTGCGTGGCGCCAACTTGCTGGTGTGCTCAATCTTGTCTTGAACTTGCTTTTCGCCTTCACGCAGGCCTACCGCCACCATGGTCGAGTTCAGCAGGGTCAGTTTCGATGAGCCGAAGAACTCGCCGTATGTATAGAAACCAAAGGTCGGCGCGGTTTGCTCGAAGGGCAGGGTTTCCAGTTCGACGTCTTCCTGCATGAGAAAGCGTCGGCAGCCACAGGTGTAGAGAAAGATTGCCTGGGGGGCAAACTGCTTCATTGATTGGTGCAGGACTTTGGCATTTTCGGCAATCAGCTCGATATCGCCATAGCCCAAGCGAAAGGTTTCGCCTTCTTGGATGTCGGCGACAAATCTCAGCACGCCGTCGTTGCAACTGGCGACTGGTACGCGCGCCAGCAATTCACCTTCACGTTCAAGCAGGAAGGGGAACTCCAGGGCATTGAGAAAGAACTGCTCGTCGTCGGTGATATTGAGGTAGCGGCGGTAAACATCAAACGCAGGCAGACCATCAATACGTTGCACGTGCAAACCGTCGACCTGGGTGATGCGCATTGAGCGGCTCAGCGGCTGCCAGCCCAGGTAGGTTTTCGACTCAATGTGCAGGTCCGGGCCGGATAAAACAACCGCGATGGCACCCTGAGTGATGTGCTCGTTGCCGGCAAACAGCAGCGAGTTGCTGATCTCTGCGTAATCCCCGGCACCGCCGCCAAATACCGGGTAACCGCCTAGTGTCGACTCAAGGCCTTGCAGCAAGGCTGCCGCATCCAGGCTCAAAGGCGTCGAGAGCAGCAGAACGCCGGCAATGTCCGGGGCGCAGTCGTTTACCCGCCGCCCCAGCTCTGCCCCTACGTTGCGTTCTTCGCCGTTGTTGCACGTTAGCGCCACCAGGTTTATCCGTGAGGATACAAAGAAGGTGAAGCCGATGATCACTTGGTTGGTCATCAGTTGACCATGTGCCACTTCGCCAACCGTTGTGGCGCCGATAACTATGGCTATCGGCAATCTGTCGCTGATCATGCGGGTGATTGCCAGTATCTGCGGCTGATCGACTTGTGCCGCGTAAATCTGTATCAGCTGGGCCTGAGAGTCTGCAGCCTTTTGGGCTATCGTCCCGGTGGAGAGTGCTGCACCCAGCGTTGCCAAGTCCGTAAACACATGCGTCACATGCTGAATCATGAATCACTCCCTAGGGCACGGCACGGCACGGCACTGCAGTCAGTGTAGGTGCAATTCGCTGCTCGCCTCCAGCTTGCCTGGGCTTTAAACGGGTTACTGCGGCAGAGCCCCGAGTGCAATCAAACCCACTGATCATTGCGTTTGCGCCGCACCCGCAGCATGGTCGGCAGAATCAACCCAGCAAGCAGTCCGCCACCGGCGATGCCGCCGCCGTAGGCCATATAGCGCATCAGCACTTGCTGGTTTTCCTCGCCTAGCTGCGCTTGCAGTTCGCGCAACTCAGAGTTGGCTCGGCTCAGTTCAATATCCAGCGAAGAGCGCGCGGTTTGCAGTTCGTCGATCAGGGTTTTGCGTGAGTCGAGGGTTTCCTGCATGCCTTGCACGCGGGTTTTCCAGGTGTCGTTGATGCCTTCCAGTTCGGCGCTTAGCTCGGCCACTTTCTGTTCCAGCTGCGGCAGGCGCTCGGCCTGGCCGGGCACGTCCTGCAGGTCGCGGTTGGCAATCCATACGGCGCTGCCGTTTTCGCCACGCACCTGGCTGTAGTCACCATCGCTGCGCAGCAGGGTGACCTTTTGCCCGGAGACCAGGGTGCCGACGATGCGGTAGCCGTCGGTTGGCCCGCTGCGTACATAGGTATTCAGGCTGTCGCTGACCCAGCGGTTGTTGCTGGCGTTTTCTTCGGCGTGGGTGCTGGCGCTTGCCAGCAGGCAGGCCGCGAAAGCCAGGTTGTGCAAAGTGGTAGGGGTGGCGGGGCGATGACGGAATAGGGACATGGGGCAATCTTCATATGGCAATTAAACGAAACCCTCAGGCGGGTGTGATAAATGCCGGCCAGGCGCAATGCCGTGAACAATTAGGCGGTCGGGATGCAGCTGCCCGCTGGGCAAATGGCCATGCAATCCGCCCACAGGGCCGACAGCACACTGACACCCAGCGGGCTTGGGGAGTTCACTCGCGGCAGGCAGTGGCAGGATGGCATGCGTGTCCTGCACGTACCCTGGTAGGCCGTTTAAACGCACCTGCTTTGCGATAAGGCGTTGGGCATCAAGCGGGTTATGGTCACGCCGCGCCGCGGCTTTATGAGGCGGATATTAGTTGCTAGAGCGAACGGCTGGGCACGTTGGCATGGCTTGGCGACTGAATAATTGAGCTCTCGAGGCAGGGCTGGTGTAGACAATCCGTTGTGCGGTTTTGCCTGTGATGGGCCGTGTTCGAGTGTCTCAAAAGCTCACGCGCGCCTGTAATTCGGCACCCTCGTGGGAAGGGCTGAGCGAGAGGCTGTAGGCCCCATCCTGGGGGCGCTCAAGGAATAAATTGAAACTGAAATTGGCCAGAAAATTACCCAATGCCATGCCCACCAGTACGTCGCTGGGGTAATGCTTGTTGGCTTCCATGCGCGCAAGGCCAGTAAGCCCATCGAGGCCGTAGAGCCCCCAGGTGGCGGCTTGGCGCCAGCTGTCATCGAGTTCGAGGTAGTCGAGGTTGCGCCGGGTCAGGGTTGTTTGGCTAGCGGCTGTGGCGTTGTGCTTGGAGGGGAATGAATCATCCGCCACGCCGTCCGGGCGGTCGCGACCGGCGCGTAGCTTCCACTCGCCGACCAGTTCATCGACCAGCGTCTTGTCCGTGAGCATCACCGCGACATTGCTGGCCCGCCATTGCCAGGTATCAAAGCCGCTCTCTGTTTGCGGCGAGGCGATCAGCGTCGTGCCGGCATACAGCAGGGTACTCAGGCCAACCAGCTGGTTGCTGCGGTCTTCGGCCGCCTGACCGAAGACATACTGATGTTTGCCCAGCGAGCGTTGCCACGGTTTATCCCAGCCACCCGCTGCGACCACACCGGCTGTGGCCAGGGGTATCCAGGTCGAGGGCTCCTGGGCTGCGCGGCTGGCAGCCTGGCCTAAGCCGGCCCAGCTCAGGTCAGCCGCCTGGGTGTGCAGGGCCAGCATCGCGGTAAGGCCGATCAGCTGAGTGGCCAATTGTTTTATCGAGTACATGCTTCATTTTCCTTGTATGGCAGGCGCAGCGGCGGCTGATGAGCCATCAGCAAGGGTTGCTTCAGGTGTGCTGGTGTTGCTCTCGGTAGCCCCGGCGGTATTGCCGAGCAGGCTGCTGGTGGCGGTTTGCAGGTAAGCCTGCAGTTGCTGGCCGAGATTGCTGGCCGTCGCGGCCTCGGCCAGTGCCAAGGCCTGCGGATGCGCGCCCAGCTGGTACTGATAGCGGCGTGGCGGACTGTCCTTGGGCTGGATCAGGATTTCATCGCCGCTGAGCATGGCCACCGTCTGGTCGCTGCCGGAGGGCTTGATGATGGCGAAACCGGGGTCGCTGGCGGGCAGGCTCAACAGGTCGCGCCCCCAGCACTGGTGGCGTACCTCGCCGCCCAAGCGGCCCATGATGGTTGGCACCATATCGACCTGACTGCCGACAATATCCGCCGTTGCGCCAAAGTTTGTCTGGATACCTGGTGCGATCAGCAGCATGGGCACATGGAAGCGGTACAGATCCATTTCTGTCAGTTGCTCATGGGCACCGAAGCCATGGTCGCCCACCACCACAAACAATGTGTTGTTGTAGTAAGGCGCCTTGCGGGCCTTTTCGAAGAATTGGCCCAGGGCCCAGTCGGAGTAGCGCATGGCGGTCAGGTGCTGATCGAGTGAACCCTGGCCCGTGACAGCCTGCACGGGCAGGTTTTCTGGCAATGCATAGGGCGTGTGGTTGGAGAGCGTCTGCAGCAAAGCGTAGAAAGGTTTGTCTGGGTCCTGCTTGAGCAGCTCGGCGGCCGCGCGGTCGAACATGTCCTGATCGGCTACGCCCCAGGTTGGATCGGAAACCACGGGGTTAACAAAATCATGGCGACCAATAAAGCGCGTCATGCCCTGGTTGCTGAAAAAACCACGCTGGTTATCCCAGGCAAAGTCGCCGTTATAAACATACAGGTCGTCGTAGTTGCGGGCGCTGAGCAACTGCGCCAGACCGGAAAACTGATGCCCGCCCTCTGGCGTTTGCATCAGGTACTCGAACCCCGGCAGATTGGGAAAGCAGGCCATGCTGGCGAACATGCCCTGGTGGGTGTGGGTGCCGTTGGCGAAGAAGCGGCGAAACAGCAGGCCCTGTTCGGCCAGGCGGTCGAAGTTTGGCGTGATGCCAGCCTCGCTACCGAGCGCGCCGACAAAATGACCGGCGAAGCTTTCCATCAGGATCACCACCACGTTGCGCACCGGCAAACGCGTGGCGTCGGGTGGCAAAAAGTCCCGGCGTACTGCCGCCGTGTCGGTATCGACCAGTTGCTCGTGATCGCTCAGCAACAGTTCGCGGGTGAGGCGTGTGGCCTGATCGGCGGGCATGCTGGCTTTCCAGATTTTACCGCTGTCGTCCGCGTAGCGACTCTTGGCGGCGGCATACAGGCTGAGGGCACCATTGAGCCCCAGGTGGTTGGCAAACACCGACTCCGTGGTAAAGGCATCGCCCCAGCGCAGTGGTGGCCCCTGGCGCAGCGTACCGCGCGCTGCGACGACCGAGATGGCCAGGCACAGCAGCAGTACTAGCCCATGTTGCAGCAGGGTTATAGGTTTTGATGTGCCTGCGCCGCGGGTGCTGCTGCGGCTGTAGCGATCCAGCCGGCCCAGCAGGAGCACAACGCTGGCGCTCAGCACACCCCAGGCGAGTAACAGACGCAGTACCGGGAAACCATGCCAGAGCATACTCAGCACGGTTGCCGGATCTTCTTGCAGATACTGGAAAACCAGGGCGTTGAGGCGCTGATGAAACTCCTGGTAGAAATTCAGCTCGATCAGCCCGAGCAGGATTACCAGGCTGATGCAGGCCGCCAGCCACAGCCGCTGCCAGCCGCGCCGGCGCATGAGCGCAGGCCAGGCCAGTGCCAGGGTCAGTGGTGCACAGATAAACACCACCAGGCGCAGGTCGAAGCGCAGGCCGTTGGCAAAGGCCTGGGTCAGGCTCGACCAGGCCGTGTCGCCGATCAATTCATAGTTGAACAGCAGCAGTGCCAGGCGCAACAAAGACAGCAGCAGCATGAGCAGCGCCGCACTGCTGACGATGAAGGTCAGATGCTCGGTCAGGCCTATTCTGGCCTGACCGTGGGAGGCAGCAGCGTCTACGGGTAAAGGGCGGTGCATAACTGGGAGCCTTATATAAGGAGGCGAACGAGGTGCGCTATAGAAGGATTACTGCCCAGGTCAGAGCGATCATGCAGAGCGCCACACATTGCGCTGCACTGCCCATGTCCTTGGCCTGTTTCGACAGTGGGTGCAGGCTCAGGGAGATACGGTCCACGGTGGCTTCGATGGCTGAATTGAGCAGCTCCACGATCAAAGCCAGCACGGGTACGAGCATCAGCAGCGCGCGCTCGCTACGGGTGACATCCAGCCAACAGGCCATTGGCAGTAGCACGGCATTGAGCAGCAGCAGTTGGCGAAATGCAGCCTCGCCGCGATAGGCCGCCTGCAGCCCCGCCAGCGAATAGCCAGTGGCATGCAGGATGCGGGCAAGCCCGCGGCGGCCCTTGAGTGATAGCGCTGTCTGGTCTGCGTTGAGGGGCTTGGTACTCATGGCAGCAGCACCCCTGTCGGGGCCTGCAGGGCCGATTGGTGTGCCTGCAGAACGTCGTTCAGGTCAGCCTCGGGCATCGTGCCGCGATGGCGCGCCAGCTGGCGCAGATCATGTCGGGCGGCATCCCGAGCGCGCCAGCGTCGGCGGCTCTTCTCCAGGTCGAGTAGGGCAATCTCGGCCAGCACTTCGCCCGGCAAACCAAGTTGGGTTTTGACGAAGATATGTTTGGGGTAGCAGCAGCCATGCTGCCAGCGGGCCAGGTGCAGCGTTGCCAGGGTTGTCGCCAGTTGCCGCATTACTGCGCGCCTGAACTCGGCGCTCGGTGCGCTGGCGTACCACTGCTCCAGGCTAACAAAGCCCTGTAGGGCTTCGGTCACCAGCAGGGCCTGCCATTGGCCTTGCTGCTGGCGGGCGGCGCAATAGACGATAGTGGGTGTCTTCACCCCGATGCGGGCGAGGGCACGATAGGCCTGCCGTTCACGCAGGATGGTTGGCCGACCCAGGGGGTGCAGTAATGAGCGATAGGTGTGGCCGCTCTGGCGTTTGCAATACAGCGGTTTATGGCTGGGCTCGCGCGGTTGCAGTAATTGCACACCACTTTCGCCACCACGCCGTTGGTTGGCAGGCTCTACCCAGGCCCCCGTGCTATGCCACCAGCGGTCGAAGTGGCGGGTTACCAGCGTATCCAGCGCTGTATTGTGCAGTGTGTGCATGCTCAGGCCTCCTGCTTACGTAGCACATAGGTGCGCCACATGGCATAGCCGGGCAAAAAGTCCTCAAAGCCGATGATCTGGAAGCCGGCCTGCTTGAATTCGCCTTCGATCACTGCTCTGGCCACCACAAAGCGATTCTGGTTCTGTGCCGTCTGTCCCTCGGCAGCGCGGCGCTGTTCCAGGCGACGACGCTTCCAGGCTTTGTAGTTGCCATCGACCCACAGCGAGACGATCACCGTGTCGCGGCTGACCCGATGAAACTCGCGCAACATGGCCAGGCGATGCTCGGCATGCTGGATGTGATGCAGTAGGCGGATCGAGAAGATGCAATCCACCGCATTGGGCCCCAGGTCGATGGCAAACGCTGAGGTCTGGAAGGTGTTGACCCTGGCCACTACCTCGGCCGGTTGCGCGGCCCGGGCGGTGGCGAGCATGGCGGCGGAGTTATCGGCCGCCATGATTACCCGATTAGGCTGCTCGGCCAGCAGCGGCCAGAAGCGTCCGGCGCCGCAGGGCAGGTCCAGTACCAGGTTGGGCTCATCGGCCAATTTCAATGCGTGTCGTGCGACCTGTATGTCGCGCCAATGAGACAAGCGTCGGGCGACGCCATCCTGGTGTTTGTGCAGATATTGCTGGGCATGTTCTTGATCGTACTTGCGAGAAAACTCGAGTTCGATGGGGCTTGGCTTGAGCATGGCGAGGCATCCGGAGAAGGTACGCCCGCCACACTAGAGAACCTGGCATCAACAGCCCGTCAAAGAGATGTGAAAAACTTGTTAATTGACCTGGTTAAATGACAGTTTAAAACAGCTGCCGCCACCGGCTTGGCTATGCAAGGAGACTATCCAACCTTGCTTGGCACAGATGCGCTTGACCAGCGACAGGCCCAACCCCAAGCCTTCGCCGCGTGCCTGTGGGCCGCGCACGAAAGGTTGAAAAACCTGCTCATGCTGCGCAAGCGGGATACCCGGGCCGCTGTCCTCCACGCGAAAGCCTCCCGACTCAAGTACTAGACGGATCATCCCCTGCTCGGTGTAATGCAGCGCATTGCGCAATAAATTGGCCATCACTGCGCGCAGAAAAGCACTGTTGTAACGGCCACTGTCGACACCTTCTGCGACGCACTGAAAACTCAGACCCTTGTCCTTGCACAGGCGCTCCCAGCGATCCGCCTGCTCAGCAGCCATCTCGGCCAGGCTGCTATTGGCGATAAAGGCGCTTTCATTGGTTTTATTTCTGGCCAGTTGCAGAAAGGTTTGCACCAGCTCGCGCATTTCCTCGCTGGCCCGGCCGATACGTTCAATCTGCTCGCGCTCGCGGGGCTGCAAATTACCTTCGGTTAATAGCTCGCACGAAGTTGCAATAACCATCAGTGGGGTGCGTAGTTCATGGCTGACGTCACTGGTAAACATGCGCTCGCGCTCTAATGATTGACGTACCTGACCCAGGGTACTGTCGAAAGCCTCCGCCAATTGACCAATTTCATCATCGGGGTAGTCCGGTGCCAGGGGTGGTGCCAAGGCATGCAGCTGGTCGCGATGGCGTACCTGTTGGGCCAGCCGGCGGATAGGCGCCATGACCTTGTGCGCAATTACCAGGCCAAGGCCCCAGGAACCGATCACGGTGAGAATGAAGCCGGCCAGTACCACGTTGTACAGCGCATTTTCGCGGGCCTCGAACTCATCTTGTTCCTGCACCAGCATATAGGTGTGGTCATTAATCTCCTTTACATAGACGTAGAAGGCCTCGTCTGCGCTGACCACTTCATGGAAGCCTTCCGGTAGATCCAGGTATTCCTTGGGTATGGCGTACTGGGGATGCTGAGAGGAGAAGAACCTTGTACTGGCATCCAGCCGTGGGGCGTTGTCCTTACGAAGATCTACATCGAGAACCTCATTCAATTCGCGACTCATTTCCTGGGAGACCAGGTGCTCCTCAATAAAATGTACGACGGCCACGATGCTCAGGGAGAACAGGCCGCTGACGGCTATGGTCATCAGCACGAAGGCGATTAGGATGCGCCGCTCGAAAGGTTGCTTAGTGAGCATTGGAGGCCTCAGCAAGACGGTAGCCAACACCATGGATGGTATGTAACAAGGGAGTGGCGAACGGTTTATCGAGCACTTGACGCAGCTGATGGATGTGGCTGCGCAGGCTGTCGCTGTCCGGGCAGTCATCGCCCCACAGCGCTTCTTCCAACGCCTCGCGGCGTACCACTGCGGGGCTCTTCTGCATCATCACGGCCAACAGCTTGAGCCCAATGGGGTTGAGCTTGAGCGGCTGGCCGGCGCGGCTGACGTAGAGGGTGTCGAGGTCGTAGAGTAGGTCGGCCACTTGCAGTTGGCGCTTACGGCTACCTTGGCTGCGACGCAGAATAGCTTCGATACGCGCCACTAGTTCGGAAAGCGCAAAGGGTTTGATCAGGTAATCGTCGGCGCCGGCCTGCAGGCCTTGTAGGCGATCATCCAACGCGTCGCGGGCGGTCAACATCAGAATCGGTACCTCACTCTGGCCATCCTCGCGCAAGCGTTTGCAGACCTGATAGCCGTCAATGCCGGGCAGCATGATGTCCAGCACGATCAGGTCGTAATGACCAGTGCTGGCCAGGTGCAGACCGCTCAAACCATCCTGGGCGCAATCGACGGTAAAACCCTTGAGCTGTAAGTAGTCGAGCACATTGGCCAGGATGTCGCGGTTGTCTTCGATGACCAGAATACGCATTGGCGGATATTTCCTCTGGGTTTGACGTTTTTTTCACATCGCGTTGACAAGCGCCTCACAGATGCAATTGCACACTGCGGCACGTTCATCCAAACAGGATCATACGATGCCTCAGCTTCATTACGCGCAACTTCGCTATCTATCGATTATCGCCCTGAGTTGGCTGGCGGTATTTTTTCTGACCCGCAGCGTGCTGCTGCTCAGCCATCTGGGCGATGCCAATGTCAGTGCGCTGCAACTGCTTGGCGTGTATGCGGTGGGCCTGGTGTATGACCTGAGCTTTCTGCTCTACGCCCTGCTGCCCATGGCGTTGTATCTGTTGTTGTGCCCGCGCCGCCTCTGGCAACAGCACTGGCATAAGCAGCTGTTGCTTGGTGTGGTTGCAGTCAGCCTGTTTGTCATGCTGTTCACGGCCGTGGCCGAGTGGTTGTTCTGGGATGAGTTCGGCGTGCGCTTCAACTTTATCGCCGTGGATTATCTGGTGTACTCCAAAGAAGTCATCGACAACATCCTGGAGTCCTACCCGATTTACCCGTTGCTGGCAGGGTTGGCGATAGTTGCCATTGTCAGCACTGTGCTGTTGCGCAAAACGCTGCTGGCGGCACTTGATGCACCACGCCTGCGGCCGGCAGTGGCACTGCTGAGTGTACCAGGGGTGTTGCTGCTGGCCGGCTTGAGCAGTGCTCTGGTGGGCCAGGATGCACCGCGTGGCTCGGATGGCAACGCCTACCAGCGTGAGTTGGCGAGCAATGGCCCGTTTCAGTTCTTTGCCGCCTTTCGCAATAACGAGCTGGACTACCAGCAGTTCTTCGCGACCTTGCCTGACTCCGAGGTGGCCAGCCTGTTGCGCCAGGAGATCAGTGAGCCGAATGCGCAGTTTATTGGCAGCGATCCGCTGGATATTCGCCGGCGTATTAGCAACCCCGGCCAGCCCAAACGCTTGAATGTGGTGTTGGTGACCATCGAGAGCCTGAGCGCCAAGTACCTGGGCAGTTTCGGCGATAACCGTGGTCTGACCCCTAACCTGGATCAGCTGCGCCCACAAAGCCTGGCGTTCAGCAACTTCTACGCCACCGGTACGCGTACCGACCGTGGCCTGGAGGCCATCACCCTGTCCATGCCGCCGACCCCTGGGCGCTCCATCGTCAAGCGCATTGGCCGTGAGTCCGGTTATGCGAGCCTGGGCCAGCAGTTCAGCGCGCAGGGTTATGACAGCGTGTTTATCTACGGCGGGCGTGGCTACTTCGACAATATGAATGCCTTTTTTGGCGGTAATGGTTACCGCATCGTCGATCAGAGCAGCGTGCCTGAAGCCGAGATGCAGTTTCAGAACGCTTGGGGTATGTCCGATGAGGACATCTATAACCAGACCCTGAAAGTCGCCGATGCCGACCATGCCGCCGGTACGCCGTTCTTCCTGCAGCTGATGACCACCTCCAACCATCGGCCTTATACCTATCCCGAAGGGCGTATTGATATCCCTTCCGGTGACGGCCGCGAAGGTGCGGTGAAGTACACCGACCATGCGATTGGCCAGTTCCTTGCCCAGGCGCGCAGCAAACCCTGGTTCAAGGACACGTTGTTCGTCTTCGTGGCTGACCACACCGCAGGCAGCGCCGGCAAGGAGGACCTGCCGGTGGCCAACTACCACATCCCGCTGTTCATCTATGCCCCAGCGCATATCCAGCCTGGTGAGTTCAGTGATGTAGCCAGCCAGATCGACCTCGCGCCGACGCTGCTGGGCCTGCTCAATATCGACTATGTGTCGACCTTCTTCGGCCGTAATCTGCTGCGCGAAGATCGTGCACCTGGTCGCGCGTTGGTAGGCAATTATCAGCACCTGGGGCTGTTCGATGGTGCCAGTTTGGCGATTCTCAGCCCACGCCAGAATATGCGCCGCCATGACGATGCCTTAGGCCTTAGCCATGAGTCAGCGGTCGATACCGGCGATGCCCTGCTGCGCCGCGATATCGCCTATTACCAGGGCGCCAGCCATGCCTTCAAGAAACAGCTGATTGCCTGGCGCGCGGAGGCTGCACCAGGGGATGAGCGTGTGAGCAAACGTTAATTTTCAACCCTGTCCAGGCACTGCGTGGCGGTGCCTTATTGGAGCCTTGTTATGACGGTTATTGCACCGCCGGTCTCGCGTTTTTTTGATTTCCGCCTCGGGCTGGGCATACCGCTGGCCCTGATGGCTTTGCTGCTGATGTTTGACCCCAGTGAGCTGGATTTCGCCCTGGCGCACCTGTTCTATGCGCCGGGCCAGGGGTTTATCGGCCGGCACAGTTTCTGGCTGGAGGACATCCTGCATGATCGCGCCAAGCAGGTGGTAATCCTGATCGGCGTGCTGGCCATCCTTGGCTTCGGCTTGAGCCTGTTGTTCCGGCGTTGGCATGCCTGGCGGCGGCCGCTGGGTTTTGTGGTGCTGGCCCTGGGTCTGTCGACCAGCATCGTCACACCGTTGAAAAGCCTGACCGCCGTGCATTGCCCCTGGAGCCTCAGCGAGTTTGGCGGCAGCGAAACCTTCACGCCGCTGTTGAGCGCCCGTGCCCCCACCGAAAAGCCCGGGCGTTGCTGGCCGGGTGGTCATGCCTCATCAGGCTTCTCGCTGCTGGCGCTGTTCTTTGCCTTGCGTGACCGGCGCCCTCGCGCGGCACGACTGGCGCTGGTGCTGGCCTTGGGGCTGGGCGCGGTGTTTTCCCTCGGGCGGATGATGCAGGGCGCGCACTTCCTTTCGCACAACCTGTGGACCTTGCTGTTCGACTGGCTGATCTGTCTGCTCTGTTATCGCGGGCTACTCTACCGCGCGCCTGCGCCGCAGCCCGTCAGGCCGGTCGAGGCTGAATTACTTGGAGGGGCGGCTGATGCGTAGCTTACTGCTGTTTACACGTATGGGCTTGGCGCTGCTGGTGTTGGCCGTCGCGTTGTTGGCATTACCCATCAGTATGGCCTGGAGTGCGGTTCAGGACGGGCCGGAGGTTAATTCCACTGTGCGTCCACAGGCCTGGGCTCAGCCGTTAGATCAAGGCCTAAATCTGTATCGCATGCAGCCGGATCTGTATCGCAGCGCTCTGCCCACCGCAGCGGCTCAGCCACTGATCAAGGCGTTGGGGATCGCCACGGTGATCAATTTCTACCAGCGCACTGATGGCGCCTGGCTGCACGACCCACAGATACGCCAGATTCACCTGCCTTTGCGCACTGATCGCATCGACGACAGCGATGTGCTGGAGGTGCTACGCAACATCCGCCAGGCTCAGGCCCGTGGCCCGGTATTGATTCATTGCAAGCACGGGCAGAACCGCACAGGGCTGATCGCCGCGCTGTACCGAGTGGTTTATCAGGGCTGGAGTAAGCAGCAGGCCCTGGCGGAAATGCGCGGTGGCGGTTTTGGCGGCGAACAGCGTCTGGGCGATGCCGAACGCTACCTGGTTCAGGTTGATATCGCTCGTCTGCAAACAGCGCTCAGCAGTGGTGCGTGCAACACCAGTCCGTGGGACTTGTGCATGGTTAAAGCCTGGTTCGCAGAGGGGCGCAACGGTTGAAATGACAGTCTCTTACCCGGTAACAGGTTGTCTACGCCGCGTTCGCCCAGGCAGGTGGCTGCGCCGCGCCGTTATCGTCAGCGTATTGCTGCTCGGTGGCTGCCAAAGTACCCGCGAGCTGATGCAGGCCGAGGGTTATCCACTGGCGTTTATTGATGGCTTCGAGGCGGGTTGTGGCAGTGGCCGGCAGACGGCGGGGGGCTTGGATGGCTTTCGCAAGGACGTTCCTCGCTACCTGGCCATGCCGCTGTATGCGCAAGGCTGGGACGATGGTTTTCGCCAATGTCAGGCCACCCAGCAAAGCGCGCTTGAGCGCGAGTGGCATGACGACGACTGGCGTGACCGCGAGTGGCGCCGGCATGTTGATCAGACCATGGCGCAGGCGTTGCGGCGCAGGTAAGGCGGCTAAAACAACAAACCCGGCACATGGCCGGGTTTGTTGGGGTTGCAGCAGGGCTTACTTGATCTCGACGGCCAGGCTGTCGTGGATCTTTTTGTTCCAGATCGCTGGACCGGTGATATGTACCGACTCGCCCTGGGTGTCGACCGCCACGGTGACGGGCATGTCTTTCACGTCGAACTCGTAGATGGCTTCCATACCCAGTTCGGCGAAGGCCACCACGCGCGATTTCTTGATCGCCTGGGCGACCAGATAAGCAGCGCCGCCAACGGCCATCAGGTACACGGCCTTGTTGTCCTTGATCGCTTCGATGGCAATCGGGCCGCGCTCGGATTTACCGATCATGCCGAGCAGGCCAGTGCTTTCGAGGATCTGTCGGGTGAACTTGTCCATCCGCGTGGCGGTAGTCGGGCCGGCTGGGCCGACGACTTCTTCACGTACTGGATCGACCGGGCCGACGTAATAGATAAAGCGGCCTTTGAGGTCCACAGGCAGCTCTTCGCCCTTGTTCAGCATGTCGACCATGCGCTTGTGCGCGGCGTCGCGGCCGGTGAGCATCTTGCCGTTGAGCAGTACGGTTTCGCCCGGCTTCCAGCTCTGCACTTCTTCCGGGGTGATGGTGTCCAGATTGACGCGGCGCGCGCTCGGGCCGGCTTCCCAGACGATTTCCGGGTAGGCGGACAGATCCGGCGCTTCCAGCTCGGCCGGGCCGCTGCCGTCGAGCACGAAGTGGGCGTGACGGGTGGCGGCGCAGTTGGGGATCATGCACACCGGCAGTGAAGCGGCGTGGGTCGGGTAATCCATGATCTTCACGTCGAGCACGGTGGTCAGGCCGCCCAGGCCCTGGGCGCCGATGCCCAGCTGGTTGACCTTGTCGAACAGCTCCAAACGCATCTCTTCGATCTTGTTCTGCGGGCCGCGGGCTTTCAGCTCATGGATGTCGATGTGCTCCATCAGCACTTCCTTGGCCATAACGGCAGCTTTTTCGGCGGTGCCGCCGATGCCGATGCCGAGCATGCCCGGCGGGCACCAGCCAGCGCCCATTTCCGGCACGGTCTTGAGTACCCAGTCAACGATCGAGTCGGACGGGTTGAGCATGGCCATCTTCGATTTGTTCTCGGAGCCGCCGCCTTTGGCTGCGACGTCCACTTCCACCTTGTCGCCAGGGACGATGGAGTAGTGGATCACGGCCGGGGTGTTGTCCTTGGTGTTCTTCCGCGCGCCAGCTGGGTCGGCGAGGATCGAAGCACGCAGGACGTTCTCCGGCAGGTTGTAAGCGCGGCGCACGCCTTCGTTGATCATGTCGTCAACGCTCATGGTCGCGCCGGTCCACTGCACGTCCATGCCGACGCGGATAAACACGGTAACGATGCCGGTGTCCTGGCAGATCGGCCGGTGGCCGGTGGCACACATGCGCGAATTGATCAGGATCTGCGCCATGGAGTCGCGCGCGGCGGGGGACTCTTCGCGCAGGTAGGCCTCATGCATGGCCTGGATAAAATCCACGGGGTGGTAATAGGAGATGAACTGCAGGGCGTCGGCGACGCTCTGGATCAGGTCGTCTTGCTTGATCACGGTCATGCTTGGCGCTCCTTTTTGTAAAGGTAGGAGTAGGGCAGGAACTTCGAACCGCGCTGGGTCACGGCCCGGCGCAGGGCTATCAAGGTCAAAGGACAAGGCCAAAGCACAAGATAAAAAGGCGCGGCAGTATACCGCGCACGCTGTCAGGCGGACACCTGTAAGGCCCCAGACCATGGTCGCTGGTCGGCCGTTTGAGCCGACTAATGACGCGGCAGCGGCCTAGGCATTCTGTGATCACAGGGGTAGAGTGGCGGCTAGATGCCAGCATGGGACGGAGCCCATAAACCCATGAGCCTAAGTAGCCAGCGGGTAACCCAGCGATCTCTGCAAAGCCTGCTGCTGAAGCGTTTCGGCATGGCAGTGGCGACCTATGCCCTGACCGGGCTGTTGTGCTGGATCGGTGTATTTGCCGGACTGTTTCATGCATCGCCCCTAACCGCTCTGACCATCACCGCCTTGGCTGCACTTAGCCAGCTGGTGTTTCTCGGGCTGTTTCTGTCCCACTTCAATCTGCGTTTAGCCGACCCCAGCCTGACTGAACCCCAGGTGTTGGTGGCGTTGGCCTGGCTGACCGTGCTGCTGTCGCTGTTCAGCGAAGGGCGCGGCAGCATGCTGGTGATCTATCTGCTGATTCTGCTGTTCGGCGTGTTTCAGTTGCCGCCACGGGTGTTCGCCCGTTGCGCGCTGTTTGCCTTCTTCGGTTTTGCCGGCCTGAACCTGTATGAAGCCTATACCCTGCAGTTGAGTGCGCCGCGCGTGGCGCTGATGCAGGCGTGCGTGCTGGCGGTGGTGCTGGTCTGGCTGTGCCTGTTTGCCAGTTACGCCCAGGCCATGCGCCAGCGTATGCGCCAACGGCGTTTTGCCCTGCAGGCGCATCAGGACACGCTGCGTGGCATGATGCGCCAACTCGAAGACCTGGCCGCCACGGACGAGTTGACCGGGCTGTGCAACCGCCGGCACTTCCTGCGCCTGGCCAGCCGTGAGCTGGAAGGGCTGCGCAACGGACGCCAGCATGGTTTGGCGCTGCTCGATCTGGATCATTTCAAGCGGATCAACGATATCCACGGCCATGCCGCCGGGGATCGGGTTCTGCAGACGTTCGCCGCTGTCGCCCGCGCCTGCCTGCGCGATGGTGATGTGGTAGCCCGCTACGGCGGTGAGGAATTTGTGTTGTTGTTACCCAATACCGAAGCCGATCAGTTCACCGCCTGCTGCGAGCGCCTGCGTGAGGCCTTTAGTCGCGCCGAGCCGCTGGGTGTGAAAGTGGCCAGCCTGAGCGTGTCCATCGGCATGACCCTGCTGACCGTGCACGATGATCTCGACGAAGCCCTGCAACGTGCCGACCAGGCGCTGTACCAGGCCAAACGCGACGGGCGTAACCGTTGCGCGGCGACCTGGGAGGATGTGGATGCCTGAGTTACGGGCCGCTGAGCGCTACCTTGAGGTCGCCCCCGCCAGTAATCTGCTGGACAGCCTGCTGGCTGCCGGCATCGCCGTGCCCTACAGCTGCCGCGCCGGCAGTTGTCATGCCTGCCTGGTGCGTTGCGTGGGTGGCGAATTGCTCGATGGCAAACCCGAGGCCCTGGACGCTGCGCGGCGCGAGCAGGGCTGGCGCCTGGCCTGCCAGTGCCGGGTAGTCGAGGATGTGCAGATCGAGGTATTCGATCCGCTGCGCGATGCGGCGCCAGCCGTTATTCACAGTTGCGACTGGCTCAGCAGCGATGTGCTGCGCCTGCGCCTGACTCCACAGCGGCCGCTGCGCTACAGCGCCGGCCAGCACCTGCAACTCTGGACTGAGGACGGCATTGCCCGGCCATATTCCTTGGCCAGCGTGCCGGGTGAAGATCCTTGGCTGGAGTTTCATATCGATTGCCGTCAGGGCGGCGCCTTTGCCACGGCAGCGCGGGCCTTTCAGCCGGGTGACAACCTGCGCTTGGGCGAATTGCGCGGGGCGGCGCTGCATTACGACCCTGACTGGCAAGCCCGCCCGCTTTGGCTGATGGCCGCCGGCACCGGGCTGGCGCCGCTGTACGGGGTGCTGCGTGAAGCGCTACGCCAGGAGCATCAGGGCGCGGTCCGGGTTATTCACCTGGCCCATGATGCGTCCGCGCATTACCTGGCTGAGCCCTTGCGGGCGCTGGCGGCCAGCCATCCGCAGCTGCAGATCGAGTTGCTCACCACGGCCGAGTTGACGGCTGCTTTGGCCGAACTGCGCCTTGTTTCACGGCAAACCATCGCCTTACTCTGCGGCCACCCCGACAGCGTCGAAACTTTTGCGCGCCGCCTGTATCTGGCGGGTTTACCGCGCAGCCAGGTTTTCGCTGACGTCTTTTTGCCCCACGCGCGCTAGCCGTTCAGGTTCTCAGCGCGCGGGTGGCCTGCCGTGAGGATTGATGATGAGCGAGCACCTGCTGGTTGAGCGTGAGCAAGGGTTGCTGACCCTGCGCATGCACCGCCCCGACAAGAAGAATGCCCTGACCCGCGCCATGTACAGCGGCATGGCCGAAGTGCTGGCGCAGGCCGATCAGGATAAAAGCGTGCGCGCCGTGCTGATCACTGGCGGCGAGAGCTGCTTTACCAGCGGTAACGATGTCGCCGACTTTATCCAGGCGCCGCCCACCGGCCTGGGCAGCGAAGTGTTCCAGTTTATGCTGGCGCTGTTCGAGTTCAGCAAACCGGTGGTGGCAGCAGTCAACGGCCCGGCAGTGGGCATTGGCACGACCATGCTGCTGCACTGCGACCTGGTGTATGTCAGTCGTGATGCCACGCTGAAGATGCCCTTCGTCAACCTTGGCCTGTGTCCTGAATACGGCTCTAGCCTGATCCTGCCGCGTTTGCTCGGCCACGCCCGTGCTGCCGAGCTGTTGCTGCTTGGGCAGAGCTTTACCGGTGAGCAGGCTGCAACCTGGGGCATCGCCAATCAGGCGCTGGACAGCGGCGCGGCAACCCTGGCCAAGGCCCGCGAAATGGCCCTGCGCTTTCAGCTACTGGCACCGGCAGCTGTGGCGGATAGCAAACGCCTGATGCGTGCGCCGGATCGCGAGCAACTGCGCCGGGTAATCGAAGAGGAGGGCGCGCTGTTCGGCCAGCGTCTGCGCTCGCCGGAAGCCATCGAGGCGCTGACTGCCTTTATGCAGCGGCGTACGCCGGACTTCAGCAAGTTCGCCTGATGCCTTGAGGCAAACAAAAAGGCTATGTCCCAACACTGTGTTGCAAGGACTAAGCTTTAAGGCAGGCATCCGCTCATGAGGTCTGCCCGCCATGGATACTCAAGCCTTTCAGCGCTGGCAGGCTCAGGTGAGCCAACTCAGCGGCAAACAGAAATCTGCACTTCATCAGGCTTTGCAGGAACCTCCTACAACGGAGGTTCTTGATAGCTTGCCCGCGTTACAGAGCTGTCCGCACTGTCAAGCAAAGGCAGAGCATCTTGCTCCCTGGGGCTGGTCGCGTGGCTTACGTCGTTATCGTTGTCGGGCCTGCCGGCGGACATGCTCAGCGGTTTCAAGCAGTGGTCTTGCTCGTTTGCACTATCCCGAGCGCTGGAAAGACTACGCCCAAGCACTGATCGACGGTCTGAGTGTGCGCAAGGCAGCCAAGCGATGTGGCATCAGCAAGAACACCGCCTTTCTCTGGCGCCATCGCTTCTTGGCCTGTGCAGCCCAGCACCATGCTGCACATGAGGCGGGCATCGTTGAAGTCGATGAGACGTTCTTTCTGGAGTCCTTTAAGGGGCAGCGCAAGCTGCCACGAGCACCCCGTAAAAGAGGCGGAGTGGGCAAAACGCGTGGTACGGGCAAGAATCAGATTCCGGTCATGGTGGTGCGTGATCGCGAGGGGCATACCGCCGACTTCAAGCTGGAGAAGCTCGATGCGGAGCATGTGCGAGCAGCCTTACTGCCGCTGATCGACCGAGAGGCCGTACTGTGCAGTGATGGCGCTGCGGTCTACGCCAACTTTGCCCGCACTCAGGGCATTACTCACCATGTCGTTCACTCGCGTCCTGGCGAGCGGGTACGACAGGGTGCTTTCCACATTCAGAACGTTAATGCCTACCACAGCCGCCTGAAGAGTTGGATGACTCGTTTTCACGGTGTCGCCACCCGCTACCTCCCGAACTATCTGGGCTGGCGCCGCATGCTTGAGCGCTATCAGCAGCGTATTCAGCCGGTTCACTGCATCCAGGAGGCGGTTGGGCGCACCATGCAACACGCTATTGGGACATAGCCAACAAAAAGGCCGCTCGATTGAGCGGCCTTTTGCATTGCAACGCGGTGTTACACCAGCGCTTCACCGACATGCAGCAGCTTCATGGTGTTGGTGCCGCCGATGGTGTGGTAGCTGTCGCCCTTGGTCAGGATCACCCAGTCACCGGCCTGCACCACGCCGCGCTTGAGCAGCTCGTCCACCGCAGCCTGGCTGACTTCCGCCGGTTGCAGGGCCGCTGGGTCGAACGGCACGGTGTAGACGCCGCGGAACATGGCCGCGCGGGCCTGGGTTTCGCGGTGTGGAGAGAAGGCGAAAATCGGCACGGAAGAGCGGATGCGCGACATGATCAGCGGCGTGTAGCCACTTTCGGTCAGCGCGATGATGGCTTTCACACCAGGGAAGTGATTGGCGGTGTACATGGCGGCCAGGGCGATGCTTTCGTCGCAGCGCTCGAACTCGGTGCCCATACGGTGGCTGGACTTCTTGCTGGTCGGGTGCTTTTCCGCGCCCAGGCAAATGCGTGCCATGGCCTGCACCGCTTCCAGCGGGTAGGCGCCGGCGGCGCTTTCCGCCGAGAGCATCACCGCATCGGTGTAGTCGAGCACGGCGTTGGCCACGTCGGAGACTTCCGCGCGGGTCGGCATCGGATTCTGGATCATTGACTCCATCATCTGCGTGGCCGTGATCACCGCCTTGTTGTGGCGGCGTGCGTGCAGAATGATTTTCTTCTGGATACCGCACAGCTCGGCGTCGCCGATTTCCACGCCCAGGTCGCCACGGGCCACCATCACCGCATCACTGGCGCGGATCAGGCCGTCAAGGGTTTCGTCGTCGGCCACGGCTTCGGCGCGTTCGATCTTGGCCACCAGCCAGGCGGTGCCGCCGGCTTCGTCGCGCAGCTTGCGCGCGTAGTGCATGTCGTCGGCATCGCGCGGGAAGGACACGGCCAGGTAATCCAGCTCCATCTCGGCAGCCAGTTTGATGTCGGCTTTGTCTTTCTCGGTCAGCGCCGGCGCAGTCAGGCCGCCGCCACGGCGGTTGATGCCTTTATGGTCGGACAGCGGGCCGCCGATGATCACCTCACAGTGCAGGGCATCGCTGGTGGCGCTGACGACGCGCATCACCACACGGCCATCGTCGAGCAACAGCTCGTCACCGACGCCGCAATCCTTGACCAGATCCGGGTAGTCGATACCGACGATGTCCTGCGTACCGGCAGTCAGCGGGTGGCTGGTGGAGAAGGTGAAGCGGTCACCGAGCTTGAGTTCGATGCGCTTGTTGGCGAATTTGGCGATGCGGATTTTCGGGCCTTGCAGGTCACCGAGCAGGGCAACATGGCGACCATGCTTGGCGGCCAGTTCGCGCACCAGCTTGGCGCGGGCTTTGTGCTCATCGGGCGAGCCGTGGGAGAAGTTCAGGCGGGCGACATCCAGGCCAGCGATGATCAGCTGTTCAAGCACTTCTGGACTGTTGCTGGATGGGCCGAGGGTGGCGACGATTTTGGTGCGGCGAAAGGTCATGCACAGACTCCTGAGTTGCATCTGAGCACGAGGCTACTATGCCGCAACGCTGTAGTCATTGTTCCTCTGTACTACCTTGCCCGGCCTGCTAGCGATTAAGTGCCTGATCCAGATGGCGGGCAGCCTTGTTGTTCAGCTCGCTGCCGGGGTATTGCACCAGCAGGCGACGCAGGTAAGTGATGGCCTTGTCGCGGCTGGCCTGCGGGTTATCCGGGGCCAGGTACATCAGACCGAGCTGGTACAGGGCTTTTTCCTTGATGTCGGCGGGGATGCCAGGGTCGCTCAAGGCCAGCAGGTAGAGCTCTTCGGCTTCTGCGACGCGATTCTTCAGCACGGCGCGGCGTGACAGCAGGGTCATGTCCGGGTCGAGGCTGGGCTTGTACAGATCAAGTTGCTGGTTGGGCTTCCAGTGCGCGAGCAGTTCGCGTGAGGTTTTGTGCACGGGCTCGTCTGCGCGCTCGCGGATCATCACAATGCGCGCCTCGGCCCGTTCGGCTGCGCGGCTGGCGGGGAACTGGTTGAGCACCTGATAGAAGTAGTTGAGCGCTTTGTTGTCGTCGCGCTGCTCGTTGAAGCGGTTCATATAGAGCAAACCGATCTGGTACAGCGAGATGGCGCGCACCTCATCGCTGAGCTTCTCATCGCGGTAGCCAGTGAGATACAGCTGCTCGGCCTGTTCACTCTTGGCATCGCGTATGGCCTGGGCGCTGTAGGTCAGCAGGTCGCCTTCATCCTCGATGGCGGCGAGCATGCGGTTGTTCTTCAGGGTCTTGTATTCGACCACTTCGTTGGTGGTGATCTGCGCAATAAACAGCGGGGTGGTGGGCGAGCAGGCGCTCAACAGCGCGGTACACAGCAGCACTAGTAGGCGAGAGGACGACGACATGACAGCTCCTGGGCGCAATGGCCGTTGCGCGCCAGTCTAGTCAGGCGTGCGGGCGCAGGCCAAGTGGCTGGCGGCATTACCCATCAGAGGATATGTTGCTGCAGAATTTTCCCCGGCAGTCGATACACTGCTCATCGGAGGAGAGGCTTATGCGCATACTGTTTATTGTTCTGCTGGTGCTGGGTGTGGCGGGTTGCAACCGTTATTCGTTTGATCACCACCTCAATAGTGCCTATGAGGCCTATGACCGTGGTGAGTGTGAGGCGGCGATCCTGTCGCTGTCCAAGGCCGAGCGCAACAGCCGCTCGCGGCGTAATATGCAGCCGGAAATTTCCCTGCTGCGTGGTCAGTGCCTGGAGCGTCAGGCGTTGTTCGTCGATGCCATGCAAACCTATCAGTTCATCACCACCCATTACCCGGCCAGCGAGTACGCCTACCGCGCTCGCGCGCGTATGGATACCCTGCGTCAGTTGGGGCATGACAGCGTCGATGTGGCGGTCAAGGTCAATCCGGTCAAGCCTTGACCGCTGGTCGTTACAGGCCATAGAAGGCTATTCTCGGCAGTAAGCTGAGACTTTACGGGAGGGAATCCATGCGCGTTTTGTTGTGCCTGTTGTTATTGCCGGGGTTGGCGGCTGCGGAAATCTATCGCTGGACCGATGCCAACGGTCAGGTGCATTTCGGCCAGCGCCCTGCGGCGGCAGGGGCCGAAAAGGTCGAAGTCAAACCGCAGGTGGTTGAGCGTGACCAACTGACCCGTGAGCGCGAAGAACGCACCAATCGCTTCTACGACGCACGCCGCGAGGAGCAGGCGCAGGCTTCGGCGGTCGCTGCGAAAAACCAGGCCAAGCGTGCCGAGGAATGTCGCGAGTTGCGCAGGAAGCTGGCCTCGATTCCCGAAGGACGCAGCTATTACCGCACTGAGGCGGATGGGCAGCGTAGTTATTACAGTGATGAACAGGTCGATACCGCTCGTCAGCAACTGCAGAGCCGGGTGTCTGAACGCTGTTCCTGAAACTGGTTTAAGCGCAGTAGTGAGGCCATACTCAATGGCCATCTATAGCGATTTGCCACTATGCCGAAGCATATTCAGCGCAGCATCGAACGCCATCAGTTGCCCTACTACCTGAAGGTGTTCAACCGCATCACCGACAAGCCCATGGGCTATATCGGTAACGTCTCCCTGGACGGGCTGATGCTGATCAGCCAGCTGCCGCTGCTGGTGGGCGCGCGTTTTGACATGCGCCTGAAGATCCCCGGGCACGATGCGCCGCACTACATAGATTTCTCCGCCACCTGCCAATGGTCCCGCGAGGATGTCAGCCCTGGCTGCTATGACTCCGGCTTCGCCCTGGTCGCTCCGCCCGGTGACTATGTCGAGATGGTCGATGCGCTGCGCCATTACTTCAGCTTCCGCCCTATGGCTGCATCGGCCTGACCTAACCGCGTTTCGCAGGAAATAAAAAACCGCCCTGAGAGGCGGTTTTTTAATTGTCGTACGCTTTAGGCGCTGACGGTTTGTTCCAGCTGCAGCAACGCGTCGGAGCGCGACTGCACTTCGCGGTAGCGTTCGGCGTCGCTGGCGAGAACGGCGCCCATGGCTGGGAAGATCTCGTTCAGCTTGCTGCTCCACTGCTCTGATTTGACCTGCGCGCCAAAGCAACGCTGGATCAGATCAAGCATGATCGACACGGTAACCGATGCACCTGGCGATGCGCCGAGCAGGGCGGCGATGGAGCCATCCTCGGCAGCCACCAGTTCGGTGCCGAACTGCAGGATGCCGCCGTTCTTCGCGTCTTTTTTGATGATCTGCACGCGTTGGCCGGCCATTTCCAGGCGCCAGTCTTCGGCTTTGGCTTCCGGGTAGAAGCCGCGCAGGGTTTCCAGGCGCTGTTCTTCGGACTGCAGCACTTCCTTGACCAGGTAGCGGGTCAGGTCGAAGTTGTCGCGCGCCACTGCCAGCATCGGGCCGATGTTGTTCGGGCGTACCGACAGCGGCAGGTCGAGGAAGGAGCCGTGACGCAGGAACTTGGTCGAGAAACCGGCGTAAGGGCCGAACAGCAGCGAGGTCTTGCCATCCACCACGCGGGTATCCAGATGCGGGACCGACATCGGCGGCGAGCCGACTGCGGCCTGGCTGTAGACCTTGGCCTGGTGCTGTTTGACCACTTCCGGGTTGTCGCAACGCAGCCACTGGCCGCTGACCGGGAAGCCGCCAAAGCCTTTACCTTCCGGAATGCCGGACATCTGCAGCAGCGGCAGGGCCGCGCCACCGGCGCCGAGGAAGACAAACTTGGCCTGAATCTCACGGCTGCTGCCGTTCTGCTGATCTTTGACGCTGACGCGCCAGCCATCGGCATTACGCTTGAGGCCGACAACTTTCTGACTGCAGGTGACTTTGGCGTCTGCCTGCTGACCGAGGTGGTCGAGCAGGTGCTTGGTCAGGGTGCCGAAGTTGACGTCGGTACCGGCCATGACGCGGGTGGCGGCAATCGGCTCGTTCGGGTCGCGACCCGGCAGCATCAGCGGCATCCACTCGGCCATGGTGGCGCGGTCTTCGGTGTATTCCATCTCGGCGAAGGCGTGGTGCACGGTCAGCGCGTCAAAGCGCTTCTTCAGGTAGTCGATACCTTTCTGGCCGCGAACGAAGCTCAGGTGTGGAACCGGGTTGATAAACGACTTAGGCGAACCGAAGCGGCCTTTCTCGACCAGATAGGCCCAGAACTGCTTGGATTCTTCGAACTGGGTGTTGATGGTCACCGACTTCTTGATGTCGATCGAACCGTCCGCCGACTCCGGCGTGTAGTTCAGCTCGCACAGGCCAGCGTGGCCGGTGCCCGCGTTGTTCCACGGGTTGGAGCTTTCAATCGCTCCGGAGGCCATCATCTCGAGCACTTCCAGCTTGATCGCCGGGTCGAGTTCCTTCAGCAGTACGGCCAGGGTCGCACTCATGATGCCGGCACCAACCAGCACCACATCCATTGTTTCGTAATCGTTTTGCGCCATTACCACTTCTCCGCAAACCAGCACTCAATAGACGTTAGTCAGCTTATGTATGCACACAGCCAATCAGCAGTCGGCGAGACGCTCAGGGTTGAAGGAAGCAGGCTTCTGGGTGCAGATGCCAACCGCGAGATCGTTCATTTTCGCCACACTCTTGTGAAGTTTTCCAAACCGTTTTTTCACGCTCTTTTGGAGTCGTGAACCTCAAAACGCGTCAGCCTGGGCCAACTTTTTCCACGACGTGAAGCGACCATTGCAGCAACTGCATGGCATTTCACAGTGGGAAAAAGCGGCAGCCGGAAGGCAGCGCGAAGTGGGCGACTCTCTGGGGCGCGGCCGATGAATGGTGCATCAGCGTGACGGCAGGGCCCGAACAGGAGGCGTCCTTATAATCGGGGCGCGATTATAAGGGCAAAGCAGGAAAATTGATCGCCTGGTGTGACTTTTCTTCTTCCGCTGGTCAGGCCGCCAGCGTTTGCCGCACGCGTAGGCATGGCGTGACCTGGACGGTTCTGACGCCGGCTGGCAGCGGCCGATTGAGCCAGCTCATGCAGCTGTGTTGCACCTCAATCCAGCCAGAGCCCTGTGGCGCCAGGGCTGACTGGCGCAGGGCGCGGCAGATGCCTTGCGCATCAACCAGGGCAAATGAACGCATCGGACGGCGTGGGGCGAGCAGGCTGCGCAGTGAAAACATGGCGGGTCACTCACTAACAGGGAAGACTAAAGTCTTATGCCTGATGCGCATGACAAGGGCGTTACGGGAACCTGTTGGCGCGATAAACGTCCTAGCGCTGTCAGGCATTTACTGCGCTGGTTATACTGCGCGCCACTTCTACCCCTTATTTATGGAGAGTTGAGCATGCTGCATCGTCTGCTGTTTGGTCTGGTGGCTGTTGCCAGCCTTACTCTGGTGGGTTGTGCCCACAGCCCGCAACAACTCAGCCCACAACCCAAACTCAATAGCCCGCTGACCGCCGTTGGCCAGGGCCAGCCGGTGGTGGTGCGGGTGGCCGATGGTCGTCCTTCGCCCGTGCTGGGCACCCGTGGTGGTCTTTACCCGGAAACCAGCGCTATCAGCGTGACCGGCCAGGACGTTCTGCCCAAGCTGCAGGCCCAGGCTGAAGCGGCCGTACGTCTGCTCGGCTTTACCCCAAGCGCCAACGCCTACAATGCGCCGCAGCTGACCCTGACTCTGGCTGAGCTGAAGTACCAGTCGCCGAAAGAAGGCCTGTACGTGACCGAAGCTGACATGACCGCGACCTTCCGCGTTGATGTGCAGAACAGCAGCCGTCGTTACAGCGGCCGTTACGGCGCGTCGCTGAACCAACGCTTCGGCATGGCGCCGAATCAGGCGACCAACACCAAGCTGATCAGCGATGTGTTGAGCGATGCCCTGACCCGCGCCTTCAAGGACCCGACCATCGGCCAGATGCTCGCCCAGTAAACCTTGCTGCGGTCATGAAAAAGCCCGGACTATTCCGGGCTTTTTTACATCTGCGTGTTGCGGCCGTTCAGGCAGCTTCGCTGTAGAACTCGGGCATGCTCATGCCGGTCAGCGTATCGACATCAGGCAGGGCGTAATGCTCGTGGCCGCCCATGGCGCAGTAGACCAGCCAGTGGTCGTCTTGCACATTGAAAGACAGCCCGTCGATGACGGCTTCCACGTCATCCAGCGAATCGATCAGGTAGTCGCGGTCTTGCGGTTGGGCGTGCAGCATGGTGCGTTCCTCCATGGATGATTAAGACCTGTCACCGTGCTTGAAGCCTTTTTGGCCAAGGCGTTGGGACGAGTGTTAGACCATAGCTCACGCAGATGACAGTGTTTAGACCGCTTGGTCATAGCAGCTGCGATTCGTCGGAATCGAGCCGCGAGTGCGGCAACCTTCGGTAGACTCCGCGGCCGTATTTGGACTGCCCGAAACTGCATCGGGTGTGCTGCTAATTCAGGCGCGGTGTTAACCGCATGCCTTATAGACGTAGAGGTTGAGCATGTCGTTGCAAGCGCTCTGGTTGCTGATCGAAGGTCAGCCTGGGCAGTGGCTTAATGGCCTGGCGCTGTTTTTTGCCCTGGCCGGTGCCTGGTTGCTACTGGCTACCCGCATGCGTGAGCAGCGTGCGCATGCCCGCTTGCTGGCGGGTAATCAACTGAATGAACTGGCGGATGAGGCCTATGCCTTCGATGAGCCGACACTGCGGCTGAACCAGTTTTTCTATCGCTTTGCTTATGCCTGCCTGGCGGCGGCCTTGCTGCTGTCCTGGCTTAGCACACAGCTGTAACTCGGTTTATCCGGCAATAAAAAACGGCAGCCAATGGCTGCCGTTTTTTTGGGCTGCGCTTTGCCTACAGCGGCAGACCGGCCTTGATCCGGTACTGGTTACGCACCGGGTTGGCGTATTGCAGGATCAGGTAGGGCTGCTGCTCACTCGGGCAGTTGGCCAGGCGCTGTTGCCATTCGCTCTGCGCCGCACTGAGTTCTGCTGCGGGGAACAGTTCGGCAGCGCTGGGCACGGCCAGCTCCGGGTCGCGGTCAGCCCACATGGCATAGGCCAGGTAGTGCACGGGAAACAGCCGATAACCCATGAGAATCTGCCGATCCATTTCCGCCGCCAGCAGCTTGCTGTCCTCCAGCCCCTGGCTGACCGGCGCGCCGAAGTGCACATGCACGCGGCCTTTGTAACCGGTGATGCCGAGGGCGATGCTCTGGTCATCCTCGCCCGCAGCCTTGGTGTAGCTGCCACTGCTGGCGCGGATAAACAGCTCACGGGCCTTGGCCTGGTCGCAGGGGTCGTACTCGTAGCTGATCGATACAGGGGTCAGGCGCAGGGCGCTGATCACCTCGGCGAACGGCTCACCCTTGCGGCTCATATGGAACATCTTGAGGATCGCCGAATCGGTGCGGTCATCACCATCTTTGGCGCGGCCCTCGGCCTGGGCGATCCAGATCGATTCGCTATCATTGCGGATCGAGTGATTGATATAGGCCGACAGCAGTTGGTAAGCCGCCAGCTTCTCGCGCCGTCCGCTGATCGAACGGTGCACGATAAAGCTCTTGTTCAGGCGCATCAGGTCGCTGACAAAGGGCTTCTGCAGCAGGTTGTCGCCGATGGCGATGCGTGGTGTCGGCAGGCCGGCGTGGTACACCGCGTAATTGACGAATGCCGGGTCCATGACGATATCGCGGTGGTTGGCGAGGAACAGATAGGCGTTGCCGGCCTGCAGGTGTTCGATGCCGGAATAGCTCACGCCATCGGTTGCCTGCTCAATGCTGCGGTCAACATAGCTCTCGATGCGCGTCTGCAATTGCGCCACCGAACTCACGTCACGAAACTCAAGACGCAGGCGATAGGCTATAAGTGGTTTAAGCAGCCAGCCTAAAGGTGCCGCCAGGCGCGGGAAGCGGAACTGGGTGAGGATGCCGAGAAACGCATCGTCGGCCAGCAGGCGCGCCAGCACGGCAGGGACTTCGGCGTCGGCGTAAGGTCGGATGGCATCGAATTCGCCCATCATGCTCTCTTGTTGTGGTTGGCTGTGGAGATGCTCACTGCGCTGGTCGTCGCGCGGGACAATGGATAATGCGCGACTGCAGGGCCAGCTATAGACCGGCGATTATACGCCCAAGTCACAAGGAGACAGCGATGCTGGAAAGCCAGGACTACCAATGCCCTTATTGTGGTAAGCAGGTTGAGGCGCTGCTCGACCTTTCGGCCGGCGATCAGCAGTACATCGAAGACTGTCCGGTGTGTTGCCGGCCAATCGTGTTTTCGCTGCAGACCGATGGTGAGGATTGGAGTCTGGACGTGCGCGGGGAGAATGACTGATGCAGCGAATCTACGAGCCGCAGGACCTGATGGAAGGCGAGCTGTTGCTGGGGATGTTGGCCAGTGAGGGGATCGACGCCTATCTCACTGGGCAACACCTGGCTGGCGCTGTGGGCGAGTTGCCTGCCTGCGGCTTGCTCGGGGTGATGGTTGAGGATGACCAGGCGCACAGCGCACAACAGTTGATCGCCGCGTACAATGCCGCGCTGCCGCTGCCGACGGATGAGCCTGAAAGCTTTCAAGGCTCGCTGCTCTGTTAAATCTAGTCTGGCGGCGCACCTGACTTACTGCTTGCTGGCCGCCTGGTCGGTGCATTTACTGCTGAACGCTATCGAGTTTTCCATGTGTGGACGTTATGCCCTGTTCCGTTGGACGCCTGCATTTGCGGCGATTCCCGGTTTTCCCGCCGATCAGTTACCGCACTGGAGCATTTCGCCCAATAGCCAGGTATTGCTGCTGCGCAACGTTGAGGGCGAGCGCCAGTTGACGCGTGCGCGCTGGGGGCTGACCCCGCCCTGGTTGACTGACCTGACCAAGACGCCGGCCCAGGCGCGGGCGGAAACCCTGGCCGAGCAGCCGATGTTTCGGGATGCGTTTCGCCTTCGTCGCGGCCTGCTGCCTGCTAACGGCTTCTATGAATGGCGCGGCACGGCGCGCAAACGCCCGTACTGGCTCACCGGTGAAACCACGCCACTGTATTTCGCCGCCTTGTGGGAGGCTTATCCGGTAGAGGGTTGTGTCTACTTGAGCGCGGCGGTGGTGACTCAGGCTGCGGCCAGCCAGCGCCGCCCGCTGATTCTCGATGAAGCCGGGCAGGCCGCCTGGTTGGCTGCCGATACTCCGGCGGCCGAGTTGCAGGCCTTGTTGGCGAGCCCGCAACCGGCGTTGCGCGAGCGGGTGCTGGCCAACCTGATCAATGATCCCAAGCTCGATGCGCCAGAGTGCCTGACCCCGGCGTAGCCAAGGCGGTATAAAAAGGGCGGACTGTTATGGCAGTCCGCCCTTTTTGTTGCAAACTAGATCAGACCCTGAACTGGTTGATCAGCCGACGCTGCTGTTCGGCCAGCTTGGTCAGCTCGGCACTGGCCTGGCTGGCTTCGTCGGCGCCGCCGGCCACTTCATTGGCCACCTGGCCGATATTGGTGACGTTGCGGTTGATGTCTTCGGCTACCGCGCTTTGTTCTTCGGCGGCGCTGGCGATCTGGGTGTTCATGTCGTTGATCACCGATACCGCCTGAGTGATCGATTCCAGTGCCTCGGCGGCTTGGCTGGCCTGTTGCACGCTGACCTCGGTCTTGCCCTGACTGTCCTCCATCACCTTGACCACGTCGCGCGTGCCCTGTTGCAGCTGCTGGATCATGGTCTGAATTTCTTCGGTGGCCTTCTGGGTTTTCTGCGCCAGGTTGCGCACCTCGTCGGCCACCACGGCAAAACCACGGCCCTGTTCCCCGGCGCGGGCGGCCTCGATGGCAGCATTGAGCGCGAGCAGGTTGGTTTGCTCGGCAATCCCGCGAATGGCTACCAGGATGGCATTGATGTTCTCGCTGTCCTTGGCCAGGGTTTGCACCACGGTGACCGCGCGACCAATTTCCTGCGCCAGGGCCGCAATCGCCTCGGCGGTGTGCTGCACCGTCTGCTTGCCCTGATTGGCGGCGCGATCCGCATGGTTGGCGGCCTCGGCGGCATGGGTGGCGTTGCGTGCCACGTCCTGAGCGGTGGCGGTCATTTCATGCACGGCGGTGGCGACCAGTTCGATCTCCGCCAGCTGTTTCTGCACACCGGTGTTGGTGCGGATGGCGATGTCAGCGGTGTGCTCGGAGGAGTCGCTGACCTTCTGCACCGAGCTGACCACCTGGGTAATCATGCTTTGCAGTTTGCCGAGGAAGGTATTGAAGCCCTTGGCGATATCGCCAAGTTCGTCGCTGCGGTTCACCTCCAGGCGGCGGGTCAGATCACCCTCGCCCTGAGCGATGTCATCAAGCATGCTCACCATCTGCTTCAGTGGCTTGGCGATACCGCGGCTGACCAGCCAGATCACCAGTAGGCCTAGCGCGGCAATCAGCAGGCCAACCAGGGTCATATTCAGGGTGTCAGCTTGCCGCTGATTGGTGAGGTCGCCATGCAGTTGCTGCAATTCGGCCATTACGGTGTCGAGCGGCAAGACCAGCATCAGGGTCCAGCGCGCGTCGGTGTCACCTATGCCGAAGGAGAGGAACAGTTCGATATGGCTCTCGGCAGGATTAGCCTCGTGGTGGATGTCGTAGATGATCTGCCCAGGTTGCAACTGCTTGAGGTTTTCCAGCTCGTTGGCATCCAGCAGTTCGGTGGCAGGGCTGCCCAGTTTGTCTGGTGCCTGGGTGGATGCCACCAGGCGGCCGTGGCTTGAGATCAGCGCCATTTCACCTGCGCCGTCGTACAGCTGATTGTCTGCGTTGACCAGCAGGTCCTGGATAAAGTTGACGCCCAGATCGGCGCCGACCATGCCCTTGAAGGTGCCGTCGATAAGAATTGGGCTGACGAACGACGCCAGCATCACCATCTTGCCGCCCATTTCATAAGGCGCCGGGTCGATCACGCAGGCCTTCTTCGCATCGCGTGGGCATAGGTAATACTCGCCAGCGCGTACGCCGGTGGGTAGCGGCTTCTCGTTCTCCAGGTCGGTCAGTAGCTCCTGGGCCAGGCTGCCGTCATCGTTGCGGTACCACCAGGGAATAAAGCGGCCGCTTTCGTTAACCGCCGGATTGCCGATGCCAGCGTAGATGGCGTCGCTGTCATCCAGGCCGTTGACGGCCCAGCCGATATAGGAGCCAAGCAATTTAGGGTGTTGCACCAGGATTTCGCGGGCCAGGTTGTTGAGCTCTTCGCGGCTCATGGAGAGCATGGCGCTGCCGTCCTCACTCTTCAGACCAAGTAGGCGGCTGGTGTTGGCCAGCTCGGCGGTGATCATCAACGGGTATTCCAACTCTGCCTGGATCTGCAGCGTCTGTGTGTACGCCAGAGCGCTCAGGCGTTGTTTGATCACCTGCTCAAGCAGGCCCTGGGTGCGCGCCTGGGTCAGTTCCTGGCTGCGGCCGCTGGCGTACAGTGCATAGAGAATCAGGGCTACGACGATGGCCAGGATGCTGGCCCCAGCGAGAGTGGCAATGGTGGTCTGGATCGAGCGAAATTTCATGGAAGCCCCACACAGGAAAGAGTTGCCGTGACTGCTTATCGGCCGCCGGGGAGAAAATCCTTAATCGCCTGTCTAACTAAAGATTGCTTACGGGCATTGAGCAAGCTTGTAGTTGTCCGTCGCTGCTCAGCCGCCTAGGATGTCGCAGTTTTCATAAGGAGTATTAACATGGCCAAATTGTTACCCCTCGCCGCGTTGAGCACGGCCCTGTTGCTGGCGGGATGCCAGGCGGTGAACACCACCAGCGGCGGCGCCGTAGGTGTTGAGCGCAAGCAGTACATGTTCAGCATGCTCTCGACCCAAGAGGTCAACCAGATGTATGCGCAGTCTTATCAGCAGACCCTTGGCGAGGCGTCTAGCAAAGGCGTGCTGGATAAAACCAGCAATAACGCCAAACGCCTGCGCACCATTGCCGATCGGCTGATCAAGCATGCCCCGCTATTTCGTCCGGATTCGGCGCAGTGGCAGTGGGAGGTCAACCTGATCAAGAGCCCTGAGCTGAACGCCAACTGCGGCCCAGGCGGCAAGATCATTTTCTACAGCGGGATCATCGAAAAGCTCAAGCTCACCGACGATGAGATCGCCGCGATCATGGGCCACGAAATGGCCCACGCCCTGCGCGAGCACAGCCGTGAAGCGATGTCCAAGGCCTATGGTGTCGAGTTGGCGAAACAAGGCGCGGGTGCCTTGCTCGGTCTGGGCTCCGACAGCTTGGCGCTGGCCGATGCAGCCGTGCAGTACGGCATGATGCTGCCGAACAGCCGCGGCAATGAGAACGAGGCTGATCTGATCGGCCTGGAACTGGCCGCCCGTGGCGGCTACAACCCTAATGCCGCAGTCAGCCTGTGGCAGAAAATGGCCGCCGCCAGCGAAGGTGCACCGCCTGAGTTTATGAGCACGCACCCCTCGTCGAGCAGCCGAATCGCTTCTTTGCAGGCGGCGATTCCCAAGGTGATGCCGTTGTATGAACAGGCGCGCTAAACCGCGGTAAACAAAAAGCCCCCGATTGGGGGCTTTTTGTTGAGCGTGATTTGTTCAGGGCAATGCCTTGGCAGCAAAGGGCTGGGTGGCCAGGCCCAGTTGCGAGCGGAAGCTTTCCATGTCGAACATGGTGCAGATTTCCTGAATTTCATTGCTTGGGGTAATGGTCCAGAAGGCCATGGCCGAAATGCTCAGTACTTTGTCGCTGGGCGGGTAGCCGAGCGCGGGCTTCTGGATGGTGCCGATCAGGGTGCTCCAGGTAACGACCTTGTTGCCCTCAGCGATGCATTCTTCGACCACCACCTGCAGGTCCGGCATGGCGTGGCGGATGTCCTGCACCATCTGGGCAAATGCCGGGCTGGTCAGCGGCCTGTCGATAAACGAGCTCTTGTAGAGAAAGTCTTTGCTATGCAGCTGCTCGGCAAGGGCTGTGCGGCCTTTGTTCCACGACAGGTCGATATGGTGGCGTACCAGCTTTTTCCGATCATCCAGTGACATAGGTGTCTCCCTGACGGCTGAGTGGGCAGGATGTTGCGCACTGTAGCAGCCGCCTGGAAGCCGGTGTATTGGCCGAAACGCCAGTGTCCTGGCGTCAACTTGATGTCAAATCAGCCCGCTGAACTTCAGTGCTTGGTACCCCGCATACACGGCCAGTGCGGCAAAGGCGCAGGCGGCCAGGCGGCGAATCAGCGTCAGTGGCAAGCGTTCAGCCGCAAAATTACCCGCCAGAACCACTGGTACGTTGGCGATCAGCATGCCCAGGGTGGTGCCGATCACCACCAGGATAAAGTGCGGGTATTGCGCGGCCAGCATCACCGTAGCGACCTGGGTCTTGTCGCCCATTTCTGCAAGGAAGAAGGCGATCAGCGTAGTCAGGAATGGGCCGTAGCGTTTGAACTTGGAGCTTTCGTCGTCATCCAGTTTGTCGGGGATCAACGTCCACAGTGCTACGGCAACAAAGCTGGCGGCGAGCGTCCAGCTCAAGGTGGCGGGGGAGAAGAAGCTGGCAACCCAGTTGCCAATCGCGCCGGCGGCGAAATGGTTGGCCAGGGTGGCGACCACAATGCCGCAGATGATCGGCCAGGGTTTGCGAAAGCGTGCAGCCAGCAATAGCGCGAGCAGCTGCGTCTTGTCGCCGATTTCGGCCAAGGCAACGATAAAGGTGGGGACAAACAGGGATTCGAGCATCAGGCTTTCCTAAAGGGGCGGGTCGACATGGCTATGACACGTACAGCCTTCCCGCCCCGGGTAAGGTGTGCGTGTCATAGGTCTTGTCAAACCGCAGGCCTCTCTGAGAGGGCCTTGGGTCGCACGCGCCATGCTCTGTTGAGCAAGTATGTTGACGCGTGCCGGGCGAGCTGGCGCTCGCGGGAGACTACTCCCCTAGGACGCGCGCATTCTGCCCGCGCATCCGTGATAGGGCAAGTCCCGTTTAGCCTTTGCTGGCGCGGTAGATGCGAAAGCCTTTGGCGTCGGCCAGGGTCTGGCAGGGACCGAGGTGCTGTTCGATCAGCGGTGGGTATTTGAGAAAGCTGTTGGCGACCAGGCGCAGTTCACCTTTGTTGGCCAAGTGCTGGCTGGCTTGGCGCAGCAGGTGCTCGGTGGCCTGGTAGTGGGTATGTACGCCCTGGTGAAAAGGCGGGTTGCTGAGGATCGCGCTCAAGCCAGTCGGTGCAGCATCAATGCCGTCGCCATTGATCACCTCAGCGTGCAAGCCATTGGCGGCCAGGGTCAGGCGACTGCTTTCGACGGCAAAGGCGTCCACGTCCAGCAGGGTGATCTGGCTGTCCGGGTAGCGGCGCTTCAGCGCCGCGCCGAGCACGCCGGCTCCGCAACCGAAATCCAGGATATGTCCGCTGGGTAAACCATCGAGGTGTTCAAGCAATAGCGCGCTGCCTACGTCCAGGCGGCCATGGCTGAATACGCCGGGCAGGCTGAGTACCTGCAGTGGGCCGTCGGCCAGGGCTAGCTCGTAGCGTTGCGCCAGGCTGTGTAGATCCGGTGTGGCGGGGCTGTGCTCAACCCGTACCTGCCAGAGTTGACAGTGCCGTGCGCTGTCGAGCTTGCGTGCCTGGCCGAAGCTCGCCAGCTGCTTGGCTGCGCGTTCAATACCGGCGCGTTTCTCTCCGACCAGAAACAGCTCGCGCCCGCCGAGGCGCGCCGCCAGAGCATTGAGCAGGTATTCAGTCAGCTCGCGGGATTTCGGCAGAAACAGCACAGCTGCGGGAAAGTCGCGCTCGCCAGGCTGGGTGCCAAAGTGGCAGCGATTGCTGAAACGGGCGTCCAGCAGCCCGTGTTCACCGGCATGCCAGCTCCAGCCGTGGGCTTCAGGGAGTTGACCGAGCAGGTCATCCGCCGGCAAACCGGCAAGCAGCAGTGGGCCGTTGAATAGATCGGCTTGGCGCAGCAGTACTTCGCTTCGCGGGTCCATAAGCGCTCCTCGAAAAAAGTCGCGTAGCTTAGCTGACAACGCGGATGGCTGCGCCGTTGAAGAATGCCAAAGCGTTTTCACTGAGCTGGCCGACGATGCGTTGCCGCGCCTCGCGGCTGCCCCAGGCGCTGTGCGGGGTGATGATCAGTCTTGGAATATCGGCAGCGAGCAAGGGATTGTCGTCTTTTGGCGGCTCCTGAGTCAGCACGTCGGTTGCCGCGCCGCCCAGGTGGCCGGCGCGCAGTGCATCAGCCAGAGCCTGTTCGTTGATCAGGCCACCGCGGGCGGTGTTGATCAGAAAGGCGCTGGGCTTCATCAGGCTGAGTTCGCGGGCATCAATCATGTTCAGGGTGTCGCTGTTCAGCGGGCAATGCAGGGTCAGTGCATCGACCTGGGGTAGCAGTTCATCCAGTGGCAGGCGGTCGGCACGGGCAGGGCGGCCGGGCAGCTGGCCGAGCAGCACACGCATGCCAAAAGCTTCAGCCAGTTTGGCCACTGCGCCGCCCAGTTCACCATGACCGAGCAGGCCGAGGGTTTTGCCGTGCAGTTCGACGATCGGGTAATCGAGCAGGCAGAACTGCTGGGCCTGTTGCCAGTGGCCGGCGCGAACGTCCTGCTGGTAATCGGGTAGGCGCGTGGCCAAGGCAAGAAGCAACATTAGGGTGTGTTGCGCCACCGAGGGTGTGCCGTAACCCTGGCAGTTGCTCACGCTGACGCCATGGGCGCGGGCGGCGGCCAGGTCAATCGGGTTGGTGCCGGTGGCGGCCACCAACACCAGCTTCAGCTCCGGGCAGGCGGCGAACACCTCGGCATTCAGCGGCACCTTGTTGCTGATCGCTACCTGCACGCCCTGCAGGCGTTCGATGGTTTGCGCCTGGGTGCTGTGTGGGTACAGCTGCAGGTCAGCAAAGCAGCCGCTCAGGCTGGACAGGTCGAGGTCGCCCAGGTCGAGTGAGCTGTGGTCGAGAAAGACGGCGCGGTGACTGTTACTCATCAGCTGTATCTATCCTGCTGGTTTGGGCGGGGAGTAAGGTGGCGAGCCTAACAGAATCATTTCGACGTCGCGGAGCCGCCCCATGTACTGGACCGAGTTTTTAGCTGTGGCCCTGATCCACTTGCTGGCTGTGGCCAGCCCTGGCCCGGATTTCGCGATTGTGGTGCGCGAGAGTGTCGCGCACGGGCGGCGTGCGGGCATCTTCAGTGCGATTGGTGTGGGCTGTGGGATTTTTATCCATGTGGCCTATTCGCTGCTGGGGATCGGCTTGATCGTGTCGCAGTCGATTGTGCTGTTCAACGCTCTGAAGTGGCTCGCGGCGGGCTATCTGCTGTATATCGGCATTCGGGCGCTGCGGGCCAAGCCGGCCAGCCCGAGCGACGCCGAGTTGAGCCTGGGTGAGGGTGAGCGCACACCGCGTGCGGCCTTTGTCGCAGGCTTTGTGACCAATGGCCTGAACCCCAAGGCCACGCTGTTTTTCCTGTCGCTGTTTACCGTGGTGATCAATCCGCATACGCCGCTGCCGGTGCAGGCGGGCTACGGCGTTTATCTGGCGGTGGCCACGGCGTTGTGGTTCTGCATGGTTGCCCAGCTGTTCAGCCACCAGCGGGTGCGTGCCGGCTTTGCGCGGATGGGGCACTGGTTTGATCGCTTGATGGGCGCGGTGCTGGTGGGCTTGGGCGTTAAGCTGGCGTTTAGCGAGTTGCGCTAAGAACTTGTCTAACGCCTGCTGCGCGTCGGCCCTGCTGTGTTAAAAACAGGCTCAGCAAGCCGCTTGCGGCTAACGCGCTTTAGCGCGACCCGACGGGCGAGTGAAACGAGTAATGCTCATTTACACCAGTAAACTCCGCTTCCTTGCCTGTTTTTGCCTTGCATGGCTCTAGCTCGCAAGACGTTAAACAGGTTCTGGGTCTAGCGCTGCAACGAAAACGCCCCGCATTGCGGGGCGTTTTCATTAGTGCAGAGCCGATTTACTCGTCTTTGCCTTTGCTGCGCATAGCGCGCTGCACTTCGCGGTCGGCGTCGCGTTCTTTCTCGGTGTGGCGTTTGTCGAAGTCCTTCTTGCCCTTGGCCAGGGCAATCTCGCACTTGATCAGGTGCGCCTTCCAGTAAATCGACATGGCCACACAGGCATAGCCTTTCTGCTGTACGGCGCCGAACAGCTTGTCCAGCTCGCGTTTATTCAGCAGCAGTTTGCGGGTGCGCGTCGGGTCAGCGATCACATGGGTGCTGGCCGCCGTCAGTGGGGTGATGTGGCAGCCCATCAGCCAGGCCTCGTCGTTCTTTAGCAGCACATAGCTGTCGACCAACTGGGCCTTGCCGGCGCGCAGACTTTTTACTTCCCAGCCAGCCAGGACCAAGCCTGCCTCGAACCTGGATTCGACGAAGTAGTCGTGCATCGCCTTCTTGTTTTGCGCGATGGTGCCTTGCGGGTGTTTCTTTTGTTTAGCCATAGGGCGCGCATTATAGGGAGTCACTGGCGCGGGCGCTATGTGTGCAGCAAGGCAAAATCAGCTTTGCCAGGCGCCTGGTGCTGCGCGGCGTCGGCTGCGCTTGAGCCGCCCTGGCGAATCCCCGACAATGCGCGATCTTTTTCAATAGAGCAGGCTAGCCGAGCATGGCGAACGATAAGGTTTCGATACACGGCGCCTGGGCCAGTCGTTGGGTGTTTATTCTGGCGGCGACCGGTTCGGCCGTCGGGCTGGGTAATATCTGGAAGTTCCCCTATATGACCGGCATGTACGGCGGCGGGGCTTTCGTGATGATGTACCTGGTGTGCATCTTTATGGTCGGCTTGCCGATCATGCTTGCCGAAACCCTGATCGGTCGGCGCGGCCGGCAGAGCCCGGTGAATACCCTCAAAACCCTGGCTATCGAGTCGGGCGCTTCACCGAAATGGTCCTGGGCCGCGCTGGTGGGGATGGTTGCCGCGCTGCTGATTCTGTCGTTTTACAGCGTGGTGGCCGGCTGGTCGCTGGATTACATCCTCAGCATGGGTGGCGGGCAGTTTGCGGGTGTGAGTGCCGAGGGCGCTGGCGCAGCGTTTGGTGCGCTGACGGCTGATCCCTGGCGGCTGACCCTGTGGCATACGCTGTTTATGCTGCTGACTGGCTTTGTCATCGCCCGTGGCGTGGTGGCCGGCCTTGAGCGCAGCCTGCGCATCATGATGCCGCTGCTGTTCGTGCTGCTGCTGGTGCTGCTGGGTTACAGCATGACCACTGGGCACTTTATGCAGGGCTTCCATTTCCTCTTTGATTTCCAGCCGGACCGCGTGCTCGATGGCGTGCTGGCCGCCATGGGCCATGCCTTCTTTACCTTGAGTGTCGGTGTGGGCGCGATCATGGTCTACGGCTCTTACATGCCGAAGAACGCCTCGATTGGCGGCACCATTCTCACTGTCGGCATTCTCGATACCCTGGTAGCCCTTACCGCTGGCATGGCGTTGTTCCCCATCGTCTTCGCCGGTGGCCTGGAGCCTGGCGCAGGGCCGGGGCTGATGTTTGTCACCCTGCCAGTGGCGTTCGGCAATATCGCCTTTGGCCAGGTGATGGGTACGCTGTTCTTTATTCTGGTGCTGATCGCGGCCTGGACCTCGTCGATCTCCATGTTGGAGCCTGCGGTGGCCTACCTGGTCGAGCGCAGCAAGCGCAGCCGCGTGCTGGTGGCCAGCGTGCTGGCGTTCCTCTGCTGGGCGGTCGGCATGGGCACGGTGCTGTCCTTTAATGTGGGGGCTGAAGCGAAGTTTTTTGTCTTCGGCGAGGATGGTTTCCACCTGTTTCAGTGGGGCGCAGAGGGTGGGCGGAATTTCTTCGACACCATAGATTACCTGACCAGTCGCATTCTGTTGCCGTTCGGCGGCCTGGCATTCGCCATATTCGCCGGTTGGGTGCTTAAGCGTGAGGCGGTGCGTGAAGAGCTGGCGATGAAAAGCCCGCTGCTGTTCAACGTGGTGTACTGGTTGATTCGTGTGGTCGCGCCGATTGGTGTGCTGATTGTGTTTATCGCAGAGCTGAGCAAATGATCGCCTGCCTCCTGTTTAGCCAAGTGGTTGCGTTATGAGTACTCATATTCAGCGTTCGGCGCTGTTGCCTTACCCGGCGCGGGCGCTGTTTGATCTGGTCAATGATGTGGCCAGTTACCCGCAGTTCCTGCCCTGGTGCTCGGCCAGTGAAGTGCTTGAATCAAGCGATACGCATATGCGCGCCAGCCTTGCGGTGGCCAAGGGTGGGCTGAGTCAGCGTTTTGTCACGGCTAACACGCTGGTGCCGGGCGAGTTGATCAAGCTGACCCTGGTCGAGGGGCCGTTTACTCAGCTGTATGGGCACTGGGAGTTCAAGGCGCTGGGCGACAAGGCCTGCAAGATCAGTCTGGATCTAACCTTCGACTACGCCGGGCCGCTAGTGCGGGCGACCCTCGGGCCACTGTTCAATCAGGCCACCAATACTCTGGTCGATGCTTTCTGCCAAAGGGCCAAGCAACTCTATGGATAAGCCAAACATCGTGGTCGAGGTGGTCTATGCCATGGCCGACAAGCAGAAGCTGCTGCGTCTGAGTCTGCCTTACGGCACCACGGTGCGGCAGGCGGCGGTGCAGTCCGGGATGCAGGCGCACTTTGCCGATCTGGATCTGCACAACAGTCCGCTGGGGATCTTTGGCAAGGCGGTGAGCAAGCCTGATGAGCGTGTGCTGGAAGACGGTGAACGGGTGGAGATCTACCGTCCGCTGATTGCCGACCCGAAAGAAGTACGCAAGCAACGTGCGGCCAAAGCGGCGCAAGCCAAGGTCGAGGATGCCGGACAGTAAGTGCTGAAAGTGTGATTTGCAGAGATTCAGGTATAAAAAAACCCGGACTAGTCCGGGCTTTTTTATCAGCAAATGTTACTGCGGTGTGCTTTCCAGAGGCTCTGGGGTTGGCACCGGTACGACTTTCACGTCGTCCACTTCGCGCTGAATCTGCTCAAGCAGCGAGCCTGGAGCCGGTTTTTCTTCAGCCTGCGGCTGCTGAGTGGCTTGCGGGGTGGTCACGCCGCTGTCTTCGCCCAGGATGGCCTGGTCGCGGCTGACGCCCGGCATAAAGTCGCCAGACAGGCCAACCAGTTGATCATCGGCGTTGAAGTTCACGCTGACGCGTTCCTGCAGGCGCTTACCGCCGCCCGGCTGGATGCTGTACAGGTAATCCCAGCGATTGGCGTGGAAGGTGTCAGTGAGCAGGGGGTTGCCCATGATAAACCGCACTTGCCGGCGGGTCATTCCCGGGCGCAACTGGTCTATCATGTCCTGCGTGACGACATTGCCCTGTTGGATGTCGATTTTATAAACCCCGGGGAATGAACAACCGGCGAGTGCGAGTAGCCCCGTAAGGGTGAGGCTGGTCAGCAGGAGTTTGGTTTTTTGCATCGGTGGGCGACTTCCACTATCTTGGCTGGGCAATATAACCCCGGATCATACCCGCAATAAAGGAAGCTGCGAAGCCGCTTCCGTGAGAAAGCAGACCATGGTTGAAAATAGCGAACTACGCAAGGCTGGCCTGAAAGTGACCCTGCCACGGGTCAAGATACTGCAAATGCTCGACTCTGCCGGTCAGCGTCACATGAGTGCTGAAGATGTCTACAAGGCACTGATGGAGGCGGGTGACGACGTAGGTCTGGCGACGGTGTACCGCGTACTGACCCAGTTCGAAGCGGCAGGCCTGGTGGTTCGCCACAACTTCGATGGCGGTCATGCGGTCTTCGAATTGGCGGACAGCGGCCATCACGACCATATGGTCTGTGTCGATTCCGGTGAAGTGATCGAGTTCTTCGATGCCGAGATCGAAAAACGTCAGAAAGAAATCGTCAAAGAGCACGGTTTCGAGCTGGTCGATCACAATCTTGTGCTTTATGTGCGCAAGAAAACCTGATTGAAGCAGGCATAACAAAGGCGACCCTCGGGTCGCCTTTGTGCTTTCTACGGCTTGTGCAATCAGGCCTGGGCGCTGCCAACCATCTGTCGGGCGTGGGCCAGGGATTCTTCGGTGAGGTCCACGCCGCCGAGCATGCGCGCGATTTCCTCGACCCGCTGCGCCGGGCTCAGTTTGCTCACCGCGGTACGGGTGGCATCGCTTTCGCGCACCTTGTGCACGAACAGATGCTGGTGGCCTTGCGCGGCAACTTGCGGCAGATGGGTGACGGTGAGTACCTGGCCGCGCTCACCAAGCCGGCGCAGGAGCTGGCCGACCACTTCGGCGGTGGGGCCGCCGATGCCGACGTCGACTTCATCGAATACCAGGGTTGGCACTCGCGAGGTTTGCGCGGTGATTACCTGAATCGCCAGGCTGATGCGTGACAGCTCACCGCCCGAGGCGACCTTGGCCAGGGCTTTTAGCGGTTGGCCAGGGTTGGCGCTGACCAGAAACTCCAGCTGTTCCAGGCCGTTGGGGTGCGGCTCGCTATTGCTGTTGGCGCTGAGTTTGATGTTGAAACGGCCGCCAGGCATGCCCAAGGTCTGCATTTCCTGCTCGACCGCGCTGGCCAGCTGACTGGCGGCGTTGTTGCGCAGGGTGCTGAGTTCCGCCGCTTTTTCCTGGTAATGCCGCTCGAAGGCTGCCAGTTCGTCGCTCAAGCGTTCGGCGGCCTGGTCATCGGCGTTAAGGCTTTCCAGCTCCTCGAACAGCTGTTGCTGCATGGCGCCCAGCTCGGTTGGCTGGATGCGGTGCTTGCGCGCCAGCGTGTAGATCGCGTCCAGGCGTTCTTCCATCTGCTGCAAGCGCTCGGGGTCGGCGTCGAAATGGTCGAGAAAACGGTTCAGCTCACCGACGGCTTCTTCTACCTGGATTTGCGCGCTGGCCAGCAGGTTGGTGGCTTCGCTCAGTGCGCCGGGCTGACCTTGAAAGGCGCTGAGGCGATTAAGGCTGCTGGTCAGGGCCGACAGTACGTTGCCAGCGTCATTCTCGCTGCACTGCTCGATCACCAGACGGCAGGCGCTGAGCAGGCTTTCCGCGTTGGTCAGGTTTTTGTGTTCCTGTTCCAGGTTGTCCAGCTCATCTTCGCCGAGGGCCAGATTGTCGAGCTCTTCCAGCTGGTAGCTGAGCAGCTGATGACGCGCGCGTTGTTCGTCGCCGATGCTGGAAACCCGCTCCAGCTCATTCTTGGTCTGCTTCCAGCGTTGTGCGGCGAGTTGCACCTGGCGAGCCAACTCCTGGCTGCCGGCGTATTCGTCGAGCAGGCGGCGGTGTGTGTCGGGCTTGAGCAGAGATTGGTGCTCATGCTGGCTGTGGATATCGATCAACAGCTCGCCCAGGGCTTTGAGATCACCCTGCGGGCAGGGTGAGCCATTGATATAGCCACGCGAGCGGCCTTCGGCGGTAATCACTCGGCGCAGGATGCACGGGCCGTCATTGTCCAGATCGCGCTCGACCAGCCAGGCGCGGGCTTCGGGGATGTCGTGCAGGTCGAAGCTGGCGAGGATGTCTGCCTTGTCCGCGCCGGGACGCACCACGCCGCTGTCGGCGCGATCACCCAGGGTCAGGCCGAGGGCGTCGAGCATGATCGACTTGCCCGCGCCGGTTTCGCCGCTGATTACGCTCATGCCGGCGTCCAGCTCTAGATCAAGGTGTTCAACGATGGCGTAGTTGTGTACGGACAGGTGCACCAGCATGGCGAGGGCCTCCCAAGTTCATGTCTGGTTATTTATACAGTGTTTTTTTGTGGGCTGACAATCCGTCTGCTGTCCTTGAAACCAGATTTTTTGACCCCATATAGCGGTCAGGTACGTGAGTTGAGGCTCGCGTCGGATTTATAAGAGGAGAGACGCATGGCTGACGAACAGACCCTGGATACGCAGAACCCCGATGTACAAACAGCTGCCGAAGCGGCTGCGGGCGATGACCTGGTTGCCCGCGTGCAAGCGCTGGAAGAGCAACTGGCCACTGCGCAGGATCAGTCGCTGCGCATGGCTGCCGATCTGCAGAACGTGCGCCGCCGCGCCGAGCAGGATGTAGAGAAGGCGCACAAATTTGCTCTGGAGAAATTCGCCAACGACCTGTTGCCGGTGGTGGATAGCCTGGAGCGCGGCCTTGAGCTGTCGAATCCGGATGATGAGGCGATCAAGGCAGTACGTGAGGGCATGGAGCTGACGCTCAAGCTGTTCGGCGACACCCTCAAGCGCCACCAGTTGGAAGCCATTGACCCGCATGGTGCACCGTTCAACGCCGAACACCATCAGGCGATGGCGATGCAGGAAAGCACCAGCGTCGAGCCTAACAGCGTGCTCAAAGTGTTCCAGAAGGGCTACATGCTCAATGGTCGTCTGCTGCGCCCCGCCATGGTGGTGGTCAGCAAGGCGCCGGTAGAAGCGCCGCCATCGATCGATGAGCAGGCTTGAAATTCGCCGAGCTGCCCCCATTAAACAGTCAAGCGTTTTAGTGCTACCGCCCTGGCAACGATCAGCGGCGGGATTATCAAAGTTTCGGGAGAGTGAAGATGGGCAAAATTATTGGTATCGACCTGGGGACCACCAACTCGTGCGTCTCGGTTCTGGAAAACGGTGTCGCTAAAGTTATCGAAAACGCTGAAGGCGCGCGTACTACGCCGTCGATCATCGCGTATGCCAACGATGGTGAAATCCTCGTCGGCCAGTCGGCCAAGCGTCAGGCCGTGACCAATCCGCACAACACCTTGTATGCGGTTAAGCGTCTGATCGGTCGTCGTTTTGAAGAAGACGTCGTGCAGAAAGACATCCAGATGGTGCCGTACAAGATCGCCAAGGCGGACAACGGTGACGCCTGGGTTGAAGTGAATGGCCAGAAGATGGCGCCGCCGCAAATCTCGGCTGAAATCCTGAAGAAAATGAAGAAGACCGCCGAAGACTACCTCGGCGAGCCAGTGACCGAAGCGGTTATCACTGTTCCTGCGTACTTCAACGACAGCCAGCGTCAGGCGACCAAAGACGCCGGCCGCATCGCTGGCCTGGACGTCAAACGCATCATCAACGAGCCGACCGCAGCCGCTCTGGCGTACGGTATGGACAAGGCCAAGGGCGATCACACCGTGATCGTTTATGACCTGGGTGGCGGTACCTTCGACGTGTCGGTGATCGAGATCGCTGAAGTTGACGGCGAGCACCAGTTCGAAGTGTTGGCCACCAACGGTGACACCTTCCTCGGTGGTGAAGACTTCGACATTCGTCTGATCGACTACCTCGTTGACGAGTTCAAGAAAGAAAGCGGCATGAACCTCAAGGGTGACCCGCTGGCTATGCAGCGCCTGAAAGAAGCCGCAGAGAAAGCCAAGATCGAGCTGTCCTCGAGCCAGTCGACCGACGTCAACCTGCCGTACATCACTGCAGACGCCACCGGTCCTAAGCACCTGAACGTGAAGATTTCCCGCGCCAAGCTGGAGTCGCTGGTTGAAGACTTGGTGCAGCGCACCATCGAGCCTTGCCGTATCGCGCTGAAAGACGCCGGTATCGACATCGGCGCGATCAACGATGTGATCCTGGTCGGCGGTCAGACCCGCATGCCGCTGGTGCAGAAGCTGGTGACCGATTTCTTCGGTAAAGAAGCGCGTAAAGACGTCAACCCGGACGAAGCTGTAGCCATGGGTGCTGCTATCCAGGGCGCGGTACTGTCGGGCGACGTCAAAGACGTGCTGCTGCTCGACGTATCGCCGCTGACCTTGGGTATCGAAACCATGGGTGGCGTGATGACTGCGCTGATCGAGAAAAACACCACGATTCCGACCAAGAAATCCCAGGTATTCTCGACTGCCGACGACAACCAGGGTGCCGTGACCATTCACGTGCTGCAGGGCGAGCGCAAGCAAGCCAGCGGCAACAAGTCCCTGGGCAAGTTCGACCTGGCCGAGATTCCACCGGCTCCGCGTGGCGTACCGCAGATCGAAGTAACCTTCGATATCGATGCCAACGGCATCCTGCACGTCGGCGCGAAAGACAAGGCCACCGGCAAGACTCAGTCGATCGTGATCAAGGCCAACTCCGGTCTGTCTGAAGAAGAAATTCAGCAGATGGTCCGTGATGCCGAAGTCAACGCTGAGGAAGATCGCAAGTTCGAAGAGCTGGCGACCGCGCGTAACCAAGGCGATCAGCTGGTGCACGCTACCCGCAAGATGATTACCGAGGCCGGCGACAAGGCGACTGCCGATGAGAAGGCTGCCATCGAAACCGCATTGAGCGCGCTGGAAGTGGCGATCAAGGGTGACGACAAAGCCGAAATCGACGCCAAGATGACCGCGCTGTCCGAAGTGACCGCACCGCTTGCGCAGAAGATGTACGCCGAGCAGCCGCAGCCAGGTGCGCAAGCCCCGGGTGCTGAGCAAGCCAAGGACGCAGGCGACGACGTGGTCGACGCTGAGTTCGAAGAGGTCAAAGACAACAAATAAATAGGCGCAAGCTTATGCCGCTCTGGCCGGGCGTGACGCGAGTCGCGTTCGGCATGATCCGCCGCGCGGGAGCTTGCTCCCGCGTTGGCGTGTCTGGAGTAGACGATTTAAAGGTGTTGAAGACTTATGGCTAAACGCGATTTTTATGAGGTGCTCGGTGTCGAGCGCGGCGCCAGCGAAGCGGAGCTGAAAAAAGCCTACCGCCGTCTGGCCATGAAGTATCACCCCGACCGTAACCCGGACGATAAAGCCGCCGAAGAGAAGTTCAAGGAAGCCAACGAGGCTTACGAAGTGCTTTCCGATGCGGCCAAGCGTTCGGCTTACGATCAGTACGGGCATGCCGGTGTCGACCCGCAAATGGGTGGCGGCGGTGGCGGCCCAGGCGGGGCGAACTTCTCTGATATCTTCGGTGATGTATTCAGTGATTTCTTCGGCGGCGGTGGTCGCGGCGGTCAACGGGGCGGTGCGCAGCGCGGCAGTGACCTGCGTTACACCCTGGAGCTGGATCTGGAAGAAGCGGTGCGTGGCACTACGGTGACCATTCGCGTACCGACTTTGGTTAATTGCAAACCTTGCGATGGCTCGGGCGCGAAGAAGGGCACTACGCCGGTGACCTGTACCACCTGTGGCGGTATTGGCCAGGTGCGTATGCAGCAGGGCTTCTTCTCGGTGCAGCAGACCTGCCCGCGCTGCCACGGCAGCGGCAAGATGATCACCGACCCGTGCGGCTCCTGCCATGGCCATGGCCGGGTAGAGGAGCACAAGACTCTGTCGGTAAAAGTGCCGGCTGGCGTCGATACCGGCGACCGTATTCGTCTGTCTGGCGAAGGCGAGGCGGGTGCTATGGGCGGCCCGGCGGGCGACCTGTATGTGGTGGTGAATGTGCGCGAGCACGCGATCTTCCAGCGCGACGGTAAGCACCTGTACTGCGAAGTGCCGATCAGCTTTGCTGATGCGGCCCTTGGCGGCGAACTGGAAGTGCCGACCTTGGATGGTCGGGTCAAGCTGAAAATTCCGGAAGGTACGCAGACCGGCAAGATGTTCCGCCTGCGTGGCAAGGGCGTGGCGCCCGTGCGTGGCGGCGGTGCAGGCGACCTGATGTGCAAGGTGGCGGTGGAAACCCCGGTGCACCTGGATAAGCGTCAGCGCGAACTGCTCGACGAGTTCCGCAAAACCCTGGAAGGCGACAGCTCGCATTCGCCGAAAGCCAATGGCTGGTTCGAAGGCGTTAAGCGCTTCTTTGGCGACCTGTAAATCCCGCTGACAGGCTGCGCGGTCGCTGAGCGGCTGCTGCAGCCTGTGGCGACAGCTTGGAGCTGATAGCTATGCAACGTATTGCTGTGATGGGCGCCGCCGGGCGCATGGGCAAGACCCTGATCGAGGCCGTGCAGCTGGTCGATGGCGCAAGCCTGAGTGCGGCGATTGATCGTGCCGACAGCAGCCTGGTTGGCGCGGATGTCGGTGAGCTGGTGGCGCAGGGCAAGATTGGCGTCAACCTGTCCGGTGATCTAACTGCGGTGCTTGATCAGTTCGATGTGCTGATCGACTTCACCCATCCATCGGTGACCCTGAAAAACCTGGAAATCTGCCGTCAGGCCGGTAAGTCCATGGTGATCGGCACCACCGGTTTTTCCCCAGAGGAAAAGCAGCTGCTGGCTGAAGCTGGCAAGCAGATTTCCATCGTGTTTGCCGCCAACTTCAGTGTTGGCGTCAACCTGTGCCTGAAGTTGCTCGACACTGCGGCGCGGGTGCTGGGTGATGATGTGGATATCGAAATCATCGAAGCTCACCACCGTCACAAGGTCGATGCGCCCTCCGGCACCGCCTTGCGCATGGGTGAAGTTGTGGCCAATGCCCTGGGGCGTGATCTGCAGAAAGTCGCCGTCTATGGCCGTGAAGGCCAGACCGGTGCACGTGAGCGCGAAACTATCGGTTTTGCCACGGTGCGCGCCGGTGATGTGGTGGGCGATCACACTGTGCTGTTCGCCGCCGATGGCGAACGCGTGGAAATCACCCACAAGGCATCCAGCCGCATGACCTTCGCCAAAGGCGCGGTGCGCGCGGCGTTGTGGCTGCAGGAGCGCAAGCCTGGTCTGTACGACATGCAGGACGTTCTGGGGCTGAATTGATGTTGAACTGGGGCATTCTGTCGCAGGAGTGCTTTTTGCCTGGGTCTTAAGCGCAACTGGCGGTGGACCAAAAAGGCAGTTTCCTGTAAGCTTTCTGTTTTAGTGTGTCCACTAAAGTTGCGCAGAATGAATCAGATAAAAAAGCGGGGTGACGGTCGATACGTCATCCCGCTTTTTTACAATCTGCGTTTGCTTCACGATTTAATTTTCGGAGGTTTTCTTGAGTAAGCCAGCCCTTAAACCTGCCATTTTGGCTCTTGCTGATGGCAGTATTTTTCGCGGCGAGGCCATCGGTGCCGATGGCCAGACTATTGGAGAGGTGGTTTTTAACACCGCCATGACCGGCTATCAGGAAATCCTTACCGATCCTTCCTATGCCCAGCAGATTGTCACCCTGACCTATCCGCACATCGGCAACACCGGCACCACGCCGGAAGACGCCGAGTCCAACCGCGTATGGGCAGCTGGCCTGATTATCCGTGACCTGCCGCTGACCTCCAGCAACTGGCGCAACAAGCAGCCACTGGATGAATACCTCAAGGAAAACGGCACCGTTGCCATCGCCGGTATCGATACCCGCCGCCTGACCCGCATCCTGCGTGAGAAAGGCTCGCAGAATGGCTGCATTCTGGTCGGCGATGACGCCACCGAAGAAAAAGCCCTGGAACTGGCGCGTAGCTTCCCCGGCCTTAAAGGCATGGATCTGGCCAAGGTGGTCAGCTGCACCGAGCGCTACGAGTGGCGTTCCAGCGTGTGGAACCTGAAGGATGACAGCCACCCGCAAATCCCGGCCAGCGAGCTGCCGCATCACGTGGTTGCCTACGACTACGGCGTTAAGTGGAACATCCTGCGTATGCTGGTCGAGCGCGGTTGCCGCGTGACTGTCGTGCCGGCGCAGACGCCTGCTAGCGATGTGCTGGCGCTGAATCCCGATGGTGTGTTCCTGTCCAACGGCCCTGGTGATCCCGAGCCTTGCGATTACGCGATCCAGGCGATCAAGGATGTACTGGAAACTGATATCCCGGTATTCGGCATCTGCCTCGGTCACCAGCTGCTGGCCCTGGCCTCCGGCGCCAAGACCCTGAAAATGGGCCACGGCCACCACGGTGCCAACCACCCGGTGCAGGACCTGAAAACCGGCGTGGTGATGATCACCAGCCAGAACCACGGTTTTTCCGTGGACGAGGCCACGCTACCGAGCAACCTGCGCGCCATCCACAAGTCGCTGTTCGACGGTTCCCTGCAGGGTATCGAGCGCACCGACAAGGACGCCTTCAGCTTCCAGGGGCACCCTGAAGCGAGCCCCGGCCCAGCCGATGTGGCGCCGCTGTTCGACCGTTTTATCGAAGCCATGGCCAAGCGCCGCTAAACCTCGCCGACCGACCCAAGGATTCGAGTAACCGCTATGCCAAAACGTACAGACATTAAAAGCATCCTGATCCTCGGCGCTGGCCCGATTGTTATCGGCCAGGCCTGCGAGTTCGACTATTCCGGTGCTCAGGCGTGTAAAGCGCTGAAGGAAGAGGGCTATCGCGTCATTCTGGTTAACTCCAACCCGGCCACCATCATGACCGACCCGGCCATGGCGGACGCCACCTACATCGAACCGATCAAGTGGTCCACCGTGGCCAAGATCATCGAGAAGGAGCGCCCGGACGCACTGCTGCCAACCATGGGCGGCCAGACCGCGCTGAACTGCGCGCTGGACCTGGAAAAGCACGGCATTCTGGAAAAATTCGGCGTCGAGATGATTGGCGCCAACGCCGACACCATCGACAAGGCCGAGGACCGTTCGCGCTTCGACAAGGCGATGAAAGACATCGGTCTGGCCTGTCCGGTTTCCGGCATCGCGCACAACATGGAGGAAGCCTACGGCGTGCTGGAGAAGGTTGGCTTCCCCTGCATCATCCGCCCGTCATTCACCATGGGCGGCACCGGCGGCGGTATCGCCTACAACCGTGAAGAGTTCGAAGAAATCTGCGCCCGCGGCCTGGATCTGTCGCCGACCAGCGAGCTGCTGATCGACGAATCGCTGATCGGCTGGAAGGAATACGAGATGGAGGTGGTCCGCGACAAGAAGGACAACTGCATCATCGTCTGCGCCATCGAAAACTTCGACCCGATGGGCGTGCACACCGGCGACTCGATCACCGTGGCCCCGGCGCAAACCCTGACCGACAAGGAATACCAGATACTGCGTAACGCCTCCCTGGCGGTGCTGCGCGAGATCGGCGTGGAAACCGGCGGCTCCAACGTGCAGTTCGGCATCTGCCCGAATACTGGCCGTATGGTGGTGATCGAGATGAACCCGCGTGTGTCGCGTTCCTCGGCGCTGGCTTCCAAGGCCACCGGCTTCCCAATCGCCAAGATCGCCGCCAAGCTGGCCGTGGGTTACACCCTCGACGAGTTGTCCAACGACATCACCGGCGGTCGCACCCCGGCCTCGTTCGAGCCGGCCATCGACTACGTTGTGACCAAGATCCCGCGTTTCGCCTTCGAGAAATTCCCGAAAGCCGACGCCCGTCTGACCACGCAGATGAAGTCTGTTGGTGAAGTCATGGCCATCGGTCGTACCTTCCAGGAATCCCTGCAGAAAGCCCTGCGCGGTCTGGAAGTGGGCGTTTCGGGCCTCGATCCGATGCTCGATCTGGCCGATCCGGAAGTCGAAAGCACGCTGCGCCGTGAGCTGACCGTGCCAAGCGCTGACCGCATCTGGTACATCGGCGATGCCTTCCGTGCGGGTAAGACCGTGGCTGAAGTCTTCGAGCTGACCAATATCGATGAATGGTTCCTGGTGCAGATTGAAGACCTGATCAAGGACGAAGAGCGGATCAAGACCCTGGCCTTGTCCAGTATCGACCGTGATTCGATGTACAAGCTCAAGCGCAAAGGCTTCTCCGATATTCGCCTGGCCAAGCTGCTGGGCGTGACCGAGAAGACCCTGCGCAGCCAGCGCCACAAGTTGAAAGTGCTGCCGGTGTACAAGCGCGTCGACACCTGCGCCGCCGAATTCGCCACCGACACCGCTTACATGTACTCGACCTATGAGGAAGAGTGCGAAGCCAATCCGTCGAGCCGCGACAAGATCATGATTCTCGGTGGCGGGCCGAACCGTATCGGTCAGGGCATCGAGTTCGATTACTGCTGCGTACACGCCGCGCTGGCGCTGCGTGAAGACGGTTACGAGACCATCATGGTCAACTGCAACCCGGAAACCGTCTCCACCGACTACGACACCTCCGACCGCCTGTACTTCGAACCGGTAACCCTGGAAGACGTGCTGGAAATCGTCCGTGTTGAGCAGCCGAAAGGCGTGATCGTGCAGTACGGCGGCCAGACCCCGCTGAAAATCTGCCGCGCCCTTGAAGAAGCCGGCGTGCCGATCATCGGTACTTCGCCTGATGCCATTGACCGCGCCGAAGACCGCGAGCGTTTCCAGCAGATGGTGCAGCGTCTCGGTCTGCGTCAGCCGGCCAACGCCACCGCGCGCAGTGAAGATGAAGCCCTGGCGCACTCCAAGACCATCGGTTATCCGCTGGTGGTGCGTCCGTCCTATGTACTGGGCGGTCGGGCGATGGAAATCGTCTACCAGGAAGACGAGCTCAAGCGTTATATGCGCGAGGCGGTAAAAGTCTCCAACGACAGCCCGGTGCTGCTCGATCACTTCCTCAACTGCGCCATTGAAGTGGACGTGGATGCGGTGTGCGACGGCGAAACCGTGGTGATTGGCGCGATCATGCAGCACATCGAACAGGCTGGCGTGCACTCCGGCGACTCGGCTTGTTCGCTGCCGCCGTACTCGCTGCCGATGCACATCCAGGATGAGATCCGTGATCAGGTCAAGAAAATGGCCCTGGAGCTCAATGTGGTCGGGCTGATGAACGTGCAGATGGCCGTGCAGGGCGAGGATATCTTCGTGATCGAAGTCAATCCGCGCGCCTCGCGTACCGTACCGTTTGTCTCCAAGTGCGTCGGCGTTTCGCTGGCCAAGGTGGCTGCCCGCGTCATGGCTGGCAAATCCCTGGCGGAAGCCGGCTACAACGCCGAGATCATCCCGCCGTATTTCAGCGTCAAGGAAGCGGTATTCCCGTTCGCCAAGTTCCCAGGCGTCGACCCGATCCTCGGCCCAGAAATGAAGTCCACCGGTGAAGTGATGGGTGTCGGCGATACCTTCGGTGAGGCTTTTGCTAAAGCGCAGATGGGTGCCAGCGAAGTGTTGCCGAATGCCGGCGTGGCCTTTATCAGTGTGCGTGACGACGACAAGCCGTTGGTGGCTGGCGTGGCTCGCGACCTGATCGAGCTGGGCTTTGAAGTGGTGGCAACCGCTGGTACCGCCAAGTTGATCGAGGCGGCTGGCTTGCCTGTGCGTCGCGTCAATAAGGTCACCGAAGGCCGTCCGCACGTGGTCGACATGATCAAGAATGACGAAGTCACTCTGATCATCAACACCACCGAAGGTCGTCAGTCCATCGCCGACTCCTACTCCATTCGTCGTAACGCTCTGCAGCACAAGATCTACTGCACCACCACCATTGCGGCGGGTCAGGCGATCTGTGAGGCGCTGAAGTTTGGTCCCGAGAAGACCGTGCGCCGGCTGCAGGATCTGCATGCAGGAATCAAGGCATGATCAAATACCCAATGACCGTCCAGGGCGCGCGCGCCCTGGAAGAGGAGCTGGCGCACCTGACCAAGGTCGTGCGCCCCAAGCTCAGCCAGGATATCGGCACCGCGCGTGAGCTCGGTGACCTTAAGGAAAACGCCGAATACCATGCCGCGCGCGAGCAGCAGGGCATGGTTGAAGCGCGGGTGCGCGATATCGAAGGTCGTCTGCAGAATGCAGTGATCATTGATGTCACCACCATCGAGCACACCGGCAAGGTGATTTTCGGCACCACCGTGGAAATCGCCAACTGCGAAACCGATGAAAGCGTGACCTACCAGATCGTCGGCGAGGACGAGGCGGACATCAAGCAGCGCAAGATCTCCGTCGGCTCACCTATTGCCCGTGCCCTGATCGGCAAGAGCGAGGGTGACGTGGTGGTGGTGCAGACGCCGAGCGGCGCGCTGGAGTATGAGATTGTCGAGGTTCGCCATCTCTAAGCCGGGCGCGCGTGATGCTGGCGCGATCAGTTGGCTGCTGGCTCAGACACTTTGGGTTGGCGGCCTCTGGTTACTGCATTTTCTGCTGTTGCCGGCAATTACCAAGATCGGCCTGGCCTCGTTGCTGGTCGAGGAAATCAGCAATACCTTGCGGCCATTGCTGATTGGCCTGGCGGCAGTGTGCGCCGGCTTGCAGGTGCTGGTGTTGATTCGCGCTGAGCGCCTGGCAAGCCTGTGGCGTGATGCCCGCGGGCAGTTGCTGCTGGTCGTGGTGGCGATGGCGGGCAGTTACTTCGCGGTACGCCAGCTGCTACCCGAGGCTGAACTGTGGTTGATGTTCAGTTACCTGGTCATGGCGTTTTGCGGGTTGTTGTTGGTCTTGCAGCCGGTGCCGCAAAAGCTCAGGCACAAGCTCTAAGCAGCAGGGTTGAGCGGGGTAGGGGTTGCAAAGGCGCTGAACGCGCCTTGCAGCGGCTGATCAATCAGCCGTGATGACGGTGAACGTTGGACAGGTTCTTGTTCACTTTCGGGTTCTTGCGGTAGATCAGCGCCATTTTGCCAATCACCTGAACCAGCTCGGCTTTGCCGGCTTTGCACAGTTCATTGATGGCCGCGAGGCGGTCTTCACGCTCAGTGATGCGTAATTGCACTTTAATCAGTTCATGATCGCTCAGTGCGCGTTCCAGTTCAGTCAGCACACCTTCGGTCAGACCGTTGTCAGCCACGATCAATACAGGCTTCAAATGGTGACCGATAGATTTGAATTGTTTCTTCTGCTCTTGAGTGAGCGGCATAATCTGATTCCTGCATTTAATCTGGTAAAAAACGGCGGTTAGTTTACCCGAGCGCCTTCGGGGCCGCCCAGATATTCATGCGTTGCACATTCGAGGTATTGCGTGGCCCGTTCCAAGACCAGTCAAGGTTGGCTGAAAGAGCATTTCAACGACCCCTACGTCAAAATGGCGCAGAAGGATGGCTATCGTTCGCGCGCCAGCTACAAGCTGCTGGAAATTCAGGAGAAGGATCGCATCCTCAGGCCTGGCATCACTGTAGTCGATCTGGGGGCCGCGCCTGGCGGCTGGTCGCAGGTCACCAGTCGGGTGATCGGTGACAAGGGGCGTTTGATCGCTTCAGATATTCTGGAGATGGACAGCATTCCTGACGTCACCTTTATTCAGGGCGACTTTACCGATGATGCGGTGTTTGCGCAGATTCTCGAAGCCATCGGCGAACACCCGGTAGACCTTGTGATTTCCGATATGGCCCCCAATATGAGTGGGGTAAGGGAGTCGGATCAGCCGCGTGCGATGTACCTGTGCGAGCTGGCGTTGGATTTGTCGACCCGAGTGTTGCGTCCGGGTGGGGATTTTCTGATCAAGATCTTCCAAGGCGAAGGTTTCGATCTGTACCACAAGCAGGTGCGTCAGCTGTTCGACAAGGTGCAGATGCGCAAGCCGCTGTCCTCGCGTGACCGCTCCCGCGAGCAATATATGCTGGCGCGGGGCTTTCGCGGCCTCTGATGGCGGCAGGCTTTGCGGCGAATTGTGGTGGGGCTTTGCGGTCTCACAACAAATAAAGGGTTACAGACGGCGTCTGCCAGGGGTGGGCGTTGTGTAGTAAGTTAGATCGGTACATAACTGGTCGTCATGCGAAGCGCGCTTCGACACGGGGCCTGCTTCAGAGGGTAGCTAATTGAACGACATGGCAAAGAATCTGGTCCTGTGGCTGATCATCGCCGCCGTCTTGGTGACGGTGATGAACAATTTTTCCAGCCCGACTGAGTCGAACAAACTCAACTATTCGCAGTTTATCCAGCAGGTTCAGGATGGCGGCGTTAAACGGGTGACGGTGGATGGTTTCATCATCAGTGGTACCCGTACCGATGGTTCCTCGTTCGAGACCGTGCGTCCGGCGATTCAGGACAACGGCCTGATCAAGGATCTGATGGACAACAACGTCGAGATCGTCGGCAAGCAGCCTGAGCAGCAGAGCATCTGGACTCAGTTGCTGGTGGCCAGCTTCCCGATTCTGGTGATCATCGCCGTGTTCATGTTCTTTATGCGCCAGATGCAAGGTGGCGCGGGCGGCAAGGGCGGGCCGATGAGCTTCGGCAAGAGCAAGGCGCGCCTGCTCTCGGAAGATCAGGTCAAGACCACCTTCGCTGACGTCGCCGGTTGCGACGAGGCCAAGGAAGAAGTCAGCGAGCTGGTCGAATTCCTGCGTGATCCGGGCAAGTTCCAGCGTCTCGGTGGGCGTATCCCGCGCGGCGTACTGATGGTGGGTTCGCCGGGTACTGGTAAAACCTTGCTGGCCAAGGCGGTTGCTGGCGAAGCCAAGGTGCCGTTCTTCACCATCTCCGGTTCGGACTTTGTCGAAATGTTCGTCGGTGTCGGTGCATCCCGTGTGCGCGATATGTTCGAACAGGCCAAAAAGCACGCGCCGTGCATCATCTTTATCGACGAAATCGACGCGGTGGGTCGCCACCGTGGCGCTGGTATGGGTGGTGGTCACGACGAACGTGAGCAGACTCTCAACCAGTTGCTGGTAGAGATGGATGGCTTTGAAATGAATGACGGCATCATCGTCATTGCTGCCACCAACCGTCCTGACGTGCTCGACCCTGCCTTGTTGCGTCCAGGTCGTTTCGACCGTCAGGTCGTGGTGGGTCTCCCGGATATCCGTGGCCGCGAGCAGATTCTCAAAGTGCACATGCGCAAAGTACCGATGGGCGAAGACGTTGCCCCAGCGGTGATTGCGCGCGGTACGCCGGGTTTCTCCGGTGCCGATCTGGCCAACCTGGTTAACGAGGCCTCGCTGTTCGCTGCTCGCGCCGGTAAGCGTGTGGTCGAGATGAAAGAGTTCGAACTGGCCAAAGACAAGATCATGATGGGCGCCGAGCGCAAAACCATGGTCATGTCGGACAAGGAAAAGCTCAACACCGCCTTCCACGAAGCTGGCCACGCGATTGTCGGGCGTTTGGTGCCTGAGCATGACCCGGTCTACAAGGTGTCGATCATTCCGCGCGGTCGCGCTCTGGGCGTGACCATGTTCCTCCCTGAGGAAGATCGTTACAGCCTTAGCAAGCGTGCACTAACTAGTCAGATCTGCTCGTTGTTCGGTGGTCGTATCGCCGAAGAAATGACCCTGGGCTTCGATGGCGTCACCACCGGTGCGTCCAACGACATCATGCGTGCTACCCAGTTGGCCAAGAACATGGTCACCAAGTGGGGCTTGTCGGAAAAACTTGGCCCGCTGATGTATGCGGAAGAAGAGGGTGAGGTTTTCCTTGGTCGTAGCATGGGCAGTAACCAGAGCAACGTCTCTGCCGATACCGCCAAGCTGATCGACCAAGAAGTGCGCAGCATCATTGACGAGTGCTACGGTACCGCCAAGCGCCTGCTGCAGGAAAACCGCGACAAGCTCGATGCCATGGCTGACGCGCTGATGAAGTACGAAACCATCGATGCCGAGCAAATCGAAGACATCATGAATGGCCTCGCGCCGCGTGAGCCGAAAGGCTGGCAGGGCGGTGACGACAACAACGGCACGCCGAGCGCGCCAGTTGAAGTCGCTGAGTCCACAGAAAAACCAATTGGTGGCCCAGCCGCCGAGCTTTAAGGTTTTCCATGCCTGTTGCGCCAACCTTTGACCGGCTGCCCTGTGGCAGCCGGTTTCTTGATTTAAGCCGTCCGCAAGTGATGGGCATCCTTAACGTCACTCCCGACTCCTTCTCCGATGGTGGGCGCTATGGCCAGCGTGATGCGGCTTTGCGTCATGCCGAGGCGATGCTGCAGGCCGGGGCGACACTGATTGATGTTGGTGGTGAGTCGACCCGCCCCGGCGCTCGTGCGGTTTCTCCGGTTGAGGAGCTGGAGCGGGTTGCGCCCATCGTCGAGGCCATTGCCGCCGAGCTGGATGTGATCATCTCGGTGGATACCTCAACACCGGCGGTCATTCGCGAAACTGCGCGGCTGGGCGCTGGGTTGATCAATGACGTGCGCTCATTGCAGCGCGACGGCGCTGTGGATGCGGCAGCGGATAGCGGCCTGCCGGTCTGCTTGATGCACATGCGCGGTGAGCCAAGCACCATGCAGCAGAGCCCTCAATACCCTGATGTCTTGGCGGAAGTGCGCGAGTTTCTGCTTGAGCGTCTGGCGGCCTGTGCGGCGGCAGGGATTGGCGCTGAGCGAGTCATTCTTGACCCGGGTTTCGGTTTTGCGAAAACCCTGGAGCACAATCTTTCGCTGTTCAAACATTTGCAGGCGCTGCATGCGTTGGGTCGGCCTTTGCTGGTCGGGGTGTCGCGCAAGAGTATGATCGGCAAGGTGCTGGGGCATGAGGTGGGCGAGCGCCTGTATGGCAGCCTGGCCTTGGCCGCGCTGGCGCTGAGTAAGGGCGCGCATATCCTGCGGGTCCACGATGTGGCGCAAACGGTTGATGTAGTACGGATGATCGCCGCGGTTGAAGCGGCCGAATAAGTTAGAAGGAATTGTGGGATGGGTAGAAAATATTTTGGTACTGACGGTATTCGTGGGCGTGTCGGTGACTTCCCTATTACCCCGGAATTCATGCTCAAGCTCGGCTGGGCGGCCGGGATGGCGTTTCGCAAGCAGGGCAAGTGCCGCATTCTGATCGGCAAGGACACGCGCATCTCCGGTTATATGTTCGAGTCTGCCCTGGAGGCGGGCCTGTCTGCGGCCGGCGCGGATGTGATGCTGCTCGGCCCGATGCCGACACCGGCCATCGCCTACCTGACCCGTACCTTTCATGCCGAGGCCGGGATCGTTATCAGTGCCTCGCACAATCCGCATCATGACAACGGCATCAAGTTCTTCTCCGGGCAGGGCACCAAGCTGCCGGACGAAATCGAGCTGATGATCGAAGAGTTGCTTGATCAGCCGATGACCGTGGTCGAGTCCGAGCAGCTGGGTAAGGTCTCGCGAATTAATGACGCTGCCGGGCGCTATATCGAGTTCTGCAAGAGCAGTGTGCCGAGCAGCACCGACTTTGCCGGGCTGAAAATCGTCGTCGATTGCGCCCATGGCGCCGCGTACAAGGTTGCCCCTAGCGTATTCCGCGAGTTGGGTGCGCAGGTCACTGTGCTTTCAGCGCAACCCAATGGGCTGAATATCAATGACAACTGCGGCTCGACCCATGTCGAAGCGCTGCAGGCTGAAGTGCTGGCGCAGCAGGCTGATCTGGGTATCGCCTTCGACGGTGATGCGGATCGGGTGTTGATGGTCGATCACTCCGGCGCCGTAGTTGATGGTGATGAGCTGCTGTTTATCATCGCCCGTGATCTGCTGGAGCGCGGCAAGCTGCAAGGTGGCGTCGTTGGTACGCTGATGAGTAACCTCGGCTTGGAACTGGCTCTGGCTGATCTGGGTATTCCGTTTGTCCGCGCCAAGGTTGGCGACCGTTACGTGATTGCCGAGTTGCTGTCGCGCAACTGGCAGCTGGGCGGGGAGAACTCCGGCCATCTGGTGTGTTTCCAGCACACCACGACCGGTGATGCGATCATCGCTGCACTGCAGGTGCTGATGGCGCTCAAGCGTCGTGGGCAAACTCTGGGTGAGGCGCGGTTGGGTATGCAGAAGTGCCCACAAGTGCTGGTGAACGTACGCTTTGCCGGTGGTGTTGACCCGCTGGAGCATCCTGCTGTGCAGCAGGCTAGCGCGCGGGTAACCGAGCAAATGGCTGGGCGTGGGCGGGTGCTGCTGCGCAAATCCGGCACCGAGCCATTGGTGCGTGTGATGGTCGAGGGTGACGATGAAGGCCAGGTGCGCGGCTATGCCGATGAATTGGCTAAAGTTGTTGCGGATGTATGTGCTTGATTCGGCTTGCCAGTCGGGTAGCTGTTGGGTAACATCTGCGCCCTCTTTGACCGACGAGGTAAAGCATGCGTCGCCCAATGGTTGCTGGTAACTGGAAAATGCACGGTACCCGCGCCAGCGTCGCAGAGCTGATCAACGGTCTCAATCAGCAGGTGTTGCCTGCTGATGTAGATGTAGCGGTTTTCCCGTCTTGTTTGCATCTTGGTCAGGTGGTTGATGGTCTGGCAGGCAAGGCTGTTGCGGTGGGTGCACAAGATTGTGCGACCGAAGCGCAGCAAGGTGCTTTGACTGGCGAAGTGGCTGCAAGTCAGTTGCATGACGCGAGCTGTTCACTGGTGCTGGTAGGTCACTCCGAGCGTAGATCGCTGCTGGGTGAAAGTGATGAGGTTGTGACGCGCAAATTTGCGGCGGCGCAGTCTTCAGGTTTGCTTCCAGTGCTGTGTGTCGGCGAAACCCTGGCTCAGCGTGAAGCGGGGCAAACGCTTGATGTGGTTGCTGCGCAGCTGTCTGCGGTAACCGATGCGTTGGGTGTTGAGGTGTTTGCGCGTGCAGTTATTGCCTATGAGCCAGTTTGGGCCATTGGCACTGGTCTGACAGCATCGCCTGCGCAGGCGCAGGAAGTGCATGCGGCAATTCGCGCACAGTTGGCGGCGAAAAGCCCTGAGTTGGCGGGCAAGGTAAGAATTCTTTATGGCGGCAGTGTCAAGGCCGCCAGTGCAGCCGAGTTGTTCGGTATGCCGGATATCGATGGGGGGCTTGTGGGTGGAGCCTCTCTGAATGCGGATGAGTTCGGTGCGATCTGTCGCGCCGCAGGAAGCTAAAGAAATGCTGGAAACAGTTATCGTTGTTCTTCATCTGCTGGGTGCTATCGGTGTTGTTGTGCTGGTTTTGCTGCAGCAGGGTAAAGGTGCGGACGCAGGTGCTTCTTTTGGTGCGGGTGCTTCTTCTACCGTATTCGGTAGTCAAGGAACCACTACCTTTTTGAGTCGCGTTACTGCTATACTCGCCACCGCTTTTTTCATGACTAGCTTGGGTTTAGCGTTCTTTGCTAAAGACAAAGCTGATGGTATGGCTCAGGTCGGTTTGCCTGATCCAGCAGTCCTGGAAGTACAACAGGCTAAGCCAGCTGTTGAAGATGTACCTGTTCTTGATGCAGCTAAGCCGGCTACCGAAGCGGCGGACGTACCTCAGGCTCCTGAGCAGCAGTAATACGCAGTAGGTTGTACGCAACAAACGATTTTGCCGAGGTGGTGGAATTGGTAGACACGCTACCTTGAGGTGGTAGTGGCCATAGGCTGTAGGGGTTCGAGTCCCCTCCTCGGTACCAATTTTCAGGAAGGCCCGCTCGATGCGGGCCTTTTTGTTGCTGGTGTGTCGATTGACCCTGCTTGGGGTTCAGTCGTATAATCCGGCCCCAGCTTTGATGTGGGATTGAGCAGCAAGGTCGCTCCTCGGGTGTTTAATCCGAAGCTGGCTGGGTAAAACCAGCCCCCGCATTGAGTTGCAGAGGAGCCCCTTTTAAGGGGCTTTTTGCTAGCTGGGCGACAGCTTTGCCGGCCTTTAGAGGGCGGTTTGATGATGGGCGATTCGCCCATTTTTTATTTTTACAGCATGCGCGAGGGGTTCAGGTGTCGAGCAAGCTAGAACAGTTGCAGGCCTTGGTGGCCCCGGTAGTCGAGGCTCTTGGCTACCAATGTTGGGGTGTCGAGTTCCTGTCACAAGGGCGGCATTCTCTGCTGCGAATTTATATTGATAAACAGCCTGACGGCGTACTGATCGAAGACTGTGAAATTGTCAGTCGGCAGATCAGTGGTGTGCTCGATGTCGAGGACCCGATCAGCGCCGAGTACACCCTTGAGGTGTCCTCGCCAGGTATGGATCGGCCGCTGTTCACCATTGAACAGTTCGCCAGCCATGCTGGTGAGCAAGTGAAGATCAAGCTGCGCTCGCCTTTTGAAGGTCGACGCAACTTCCAGGGCCTTCTGCGCGGTGTGGAAGAGCAGGACGTGGTAGTGCAGGTGGATGACCATGAATTCCTGTTGCCGATCGACATGATCGACAAGGCCAACATTATCCCCAGGTTTGATTGAGACGCGGATCCCCCGCAAGTGGCGCGGATAGCGCGGATCCAATGGATTGCGAAAGGCGAGGCGTACGATGAGCAAAGAAGTACTGCTGGTTGTTGAGTCGGTATCCAACGAAAAGGGCGTACCGGCGAGCGTAATTTTTGAGGCGCTGGAGCTGGCTTTGGCCACGGCTACCAAGAAGCGTTTTGAAGATGAAGTCGAGTTGCGTGTGGCGATCAATCGTCAGACCGGCAACTACGAAACATTCCGCTGCTGGACAGTGGTTGAAGAAAGTGACTTTGATGACCCTGCGCACCAGGTCACCACTGACATGCCGCGTGCAGTAGAAGCCAACGCCAAAGTTGGTGACGTGCTGGAAGAGAAGATCGAGTCCATCGAGTTCGGTCGTATTGCCGCGCAAACCGCCAAGCAAGTGATTGTGCAGAAAGTCCGCGAAGCTGAGCGTGCTCAGGTGGTCGAGGCTTACCGCGAGCGCCTGGGTGAAATCATCTCCGGCACCGTGAAGAAAGTCACCCGTGACAGCGTCATCGTTGATCTGGGTAACAACGCTGAAGCCATGCTGGCGCGCGAAGACATTATCTCCCGCGAAACTTTCCGTGTCGGTGTGCGCCTGCGCGCCTTGCTCAAGGAAATTCGCACCGAGAACCGCGGCCCGCAGCTGATCCTCTCGCGCACCGCCCCGGAAATGCTTATCGAGCTGTTCCGCATCGAAGTGCCAGAGATCGCCGAAGAGCTGATCGAAGTCATGGGCGCGTCCCGTGATCCGGGTTCGCGCGCCAAGCTGGCCGTGCGTTCCAAAGACAAACGCATCGACCCGCAGGGTGCCTGTATCGGCATGCGCGGTTCGCGCGTGCAAGCAGTTTCCGGCGAATTGGCGGGCGAGCGTGTGGATATCGTGCTGTGGGATGACAATCCCGCGCAGTTCGTGATCAACGCCATGTCACCGGCCGAAGTTGCAGCCATCATCGTTGACGAAGATGCCCATGCCATGGACATCGCCGTTGGCGCAGACAACCTTGCTCAGGCCATTGGTCGTGGCGGTCAGAACGTGCGTTTGGCCAGTCAGTTGACTGGCTGGACCTTGAACGTGATGACCGAAGCGGACATCCAGGCCAAGCAGCAAGCTGAAACAGGCGACATCCTGCAGCGCTTTATCGACGAGCTGGAAGTCGACGAAGAACTGGCCCAGGTGTTGGTCGAAGAGGGCTTCACCAGCCTTGAAGAAATTGCCTACGTACCGATGGAAGAAATGCTCAGCATTGATGGCTTTGACGAGGATATCGTCAACGAGCTCCGCGCCCGTGCCAAAGATCGCTTGCTGACTAAAGCCATCGCCAACGAGGAAAAGCTGGCAGATGCCCACCCAGCCGAAGACTTGCTCTCGCTTGAGGGGATGGATAAGGCGCTTGCGCAT
>Ga0209504_1000129_pt1 | contig 71825 bp, 59 predicted proteins | sample COGITO_mtgs_1005_FD_184791 | JGI IMG/M metagenome (GOLD analysis project Ga0209504, IMG submission 184791) | Pelagic marine microbial communities from North Sea - COGITO_mtgs_100511 (SPAdes) (version 2) | ecosystem: Environmental > Aquatic > Marine > Epipelagic ... | reverse complement strand
TGTTTATAGACCATCTGGCTGACAGTGTTTTTCAGCAAAATCACGAACTGGTCGAAAGATTCGATCTGGCCTTGCAGCTTGATGCCGTTAACCAAATAAATAGAAACCGGGACGCGTTCCTTACGCAAGGTATTCAGGTAAGGGTCTTGTAGCGAATGCCCTTTTGACATGTGCCGCACTCCTTTAAGGATCAATTTTCAATAATTTTAGTAAACCAACGAACGGCTTAAAGCCGTCATACCCCCAAGGATAGACGGCCAACGGCAAGGTCTCAGGTCAATATGGAGACCGCTGCCAGGTATTTCAAGGCACGCGGCAGATTGTCGCAGTCGGCGCTATCGAGCCAGTGCACATCCTGCTGCCAACCACGTAACCAGGTGAACTGTCGCTTGGCCAGCTGGCGCGTGGCGATAACGCCGCGCTCCTGCATCTGTTCAGCGTCGAGGTTGCCGTCCAGATAATCCCAGACTTGGCGATAACCCACCGCCCGTATAGACGGTAGCCCAACGTGCAAGTCACTTCGCTGACGCAGGCGTTCGACCTCGGCAACCAGCCCCTGTTCCAACATCAAGCGAAATCGCAGGGCAATTCGCTCATGCAACAGCTGCCTTTGTGCCGGGGCAATGGCCAATTGCGCCACAGTATAGGGGAATTGCCGCGCTGCCGATGCGCCACCGGCAGTATTTTCTGTCGCCTGGCGCTGGCGATGAACGGTCATGCTGTGCCCGCTCAGGTGATAGACCTCAAGGGCGCGAATCAAGCGCTGCGGGTCATTGGGGTGGATACGCGCCGCCGACTCCGGATCGACCGCACGCAGCTCGGCATGCAGCACCTCCCAACCTTCGGCCTGGGCGCGCGCCTCCAGCTCGGCGCGCAGCGCTGCATCGGCGCTGGGCATTTCGGCCAGGCCTTCGAGCAATGCTTTGAAATACAACATGGTGCCGCCCACCAGCAGCGGAATACGTCCGCGCGCGGTGATCTCAGCCATAGCCGCCAGGGCATCGGCACGGAACTCGGCCGCCGAATAGCTCTCGGCCGGGTCGCGAATATCGACTAGCCGATGCGGGAACTCGGCCAGCGTGGGCTTATCCGGCTTGGCCGTGCCGATGTCCATATCACGGTAAATCAGCGCGGAATCGACGCTGATCAACTCGCACGGCAGCACTCGCGCCAGCTCGATGGCCAGATCGGTCTTGCCGGCCGCAGTCGGCCCCATGAGAAAAATCGCCGGTGGCAGGCGCTCGGACATGCTCAAAACTCTCTTAATGACGCGACAGCTTAGCGGCCGCGCAGGAACAGCTTGTCCAGGTCATCCATGCCCATTTGCGTCCAGGTCGGACGGCCATGGTTGCACTGACCGCTGCGCTCGGTGTGTTCCATATCGCGCAGCAAGGCATTCATTTCCGGCAGGGTCAGGCGCCGGTTGGCGCGCACGGCACCGTGACAAGCCATGGTGCCGAGCAGCTCATTGAGATGCGCCTGGATGCGGTCGGTGGTGCCGTATTCGAGTAAGTCGCCGAGTACATCCTGCACCAGGCGAGTGGCTTCAGCTTGTTTGAGCAATGCAGGAATCTGCCGGATAGCCAGGGTTTCCGGGCCCAAGCGCTGCAGTTCAAACCCCAAACGCTGGAACCACTCAGCATGCTCTTCGGCGCAGTCCGCTTCACGCTGACTGACGGCAATAGACTCCGGCACCAGCAGTGGCTGGCCGCGCAGGCCTTCACTGGCCATGGCAACTTTAAGCCGCTCATAGGTGATGCGCTCATGGGCGGCGTGCATGTCCACCACCACCAGACCCTGAACGTTTTCGGCGAGGATGTAGATGCCCTTGAGCTGAGCGATGGCATAGCCCAAAGGGGGAATATCGCCTTGCGCATCCGGCAGGCCTGCTGGAGCCGGCGCTGCGGCCATCGGCGAGAAGAATTCGCGATAGGCGCCCTGAGCTTCGGCGGCCGGCAAGGCCGCCTCGGGGCGAGCGCCCTGATAACCGGCGCCCGGCGAACGCCACACCGAGTTGTTGGGCGCCGGTTGCAGCAAACTGGCAGCCAGGCCGATTTCACCCTGCGGGCCAAACTCACCAGCAGCCTGACCGGTGGGCCGTAGCATCTCGTTGACCGTTGCCGGAGCCGCCAGCTGATCTTCCGGGCGCACCTCGCCCAGCGCACGGTGCAGCGTACCGTAGAGGAAGTCATGCACCATGCGCCCATCGCGGAAACGCACTTCGTGCTTGGTCGGGTGCACGTTGACATCGACCACCGAGGGGTCGATTTCCAGAAACAGCACAAAGGTCGGATGGCGGCCATTGAACAGCACGTCGCGGTAAGCCTGGCGCACCGCGTGGGCGACCAACTTGTCGCGCACCATGCGCCCGTTCACATAGAAATACTGCAGATCGGCCTGACTACGGGAGAAAGTCGGCAAGCCCACCCAGCCCCACAGGTGCAGGCCGTTGCGCTCGATATCAATGGGCAGCGCCTGCTCGAGAAACGCCGGGCCGCAAACCGAAGCAACCCGGCGTGCGCGGCTCTGTTCATCCGGCGCTTCGTGCAGGCCGAGCACGGTCTTGCCGTTGTGGCGCAGATGGAAGGCCACGTCGAAACGCGCCAGGGCCAGGCGCTTGATCACTTCCTGCAGGTGATCGAATTCGGTCTTTTCGGTCTTGAGAAACTTGCGCCGCGCCGGGGTATTGAAGAACAGGTCGCGCACTTCCACCGAGGTACCAACCGGGTGCGCCGCAGGCTGTACCCGTGGCTGCATATCGCGGCCCTCGGTTTCCACCTGCCAGGCCTGCTCCGCACCCTCGGTGCGCGAGGTCAACGTCAGGCGCGCCACCGAGCTGATCGAGGCCAGCGCTTCACCGCGAAAGCCCAGGCTCATCACCTGCTCAAGGTCTTCCAGCTCGCGGATCTTGCTGGTGGCGTGGCGGGCCAACGCCAGGGGCAGATCATCCGGGGAGATGCCGCTGCCGTTGTCGCGCACTTTGAGCAGCTTGACGCCGCCCTGCTCGACATCCACTTCGATACGCTTGGCGCCGGAATCCAGGCTGTTTTCCAACAGTTCCTTGATTACCGAGGCTGGGCGTTCAACCACCTCACCGGCAGCAATCTGGTTCGCCAGTCGCGGGCTGAGCAGCTGAATGCGTGCGGTCTCTCTTACTGACGGCTCATGGCTGCTCATGGCTGCGCAGCCAGAGCAGTCGCTGGGATCTGCAAACGTTGACCGACCTTGATCACATCACTTTTCAGCGAATTGGCACTGCGCAGCACGACCAGGCTGACCTGGTAACGCTGCGCAATCAGCGCCAGGCTCTCGCCGGAGCTGACCACGTGCTCGCGCGGGCCGAGGGTAATCTTGCCGTTATCACGCAACCAGGCCACATGGGTGCCGGGCGGTGGATTTTCATGAAAGAACTGCCGTACGCCCGTGACAATCGAGCGGGCCAAGGCCTGTTGGTGGCTGGCGGAAGCGAGTTTCTTGGCCTCATTGGGGTTGGAGATAAACCCGGTTTCCACCAGGATCGACGGAATATCCGGCGATTTCAGCACCATAAAGCCGGCCTGCTCTACCCGCCGCTTATGCAGCGGCGTCACCCGGCCCATATTGCCCAGCACCTTGTTGCCGACGTTCAGGCTGGATGACAGCGAGGCGGTCATCGACAGGTCGAGCAGCACCCCGGCGAGCATCTTGTCTTTGTCGTCCAGGCTGACATTGCCGGCGCCGCCGATCAGGTCCGACTGGTTTTCCGCATCCGCCAGCCAGCGCGCGGTTTCCGAGGTGGCGCCGCGATCCGACAGGGCATACACCGAGGCGCCGAAGGCAGCGGCGCGCGGCGCGGCATCGGCATGAATGGAGACAAACAGGTCGGCGCCCTTCTTGCGAGCGATCTCGGTGCGCTTGCGCAGCGGGATAAAGTAGTCACCGGTGCGCACCAGCTCGGCGCGGAAACCCTTCTCGGCATTGATCTGCCGCTGCAATTCCTTGGAAATCGCCAGGGTCACATGCTTTTCATACTGGCCTTTGACCGGCGACAGCGCCCCCGGGTCTTCACCGCCGTGCCCGGCGTCAATGGCAATCACGATATCGCGCTTGCCGTTGGGTATCGGTGTCAGCTTCGGCGGTGCCTGGGTTGTTGTTACCGGCACTTGCGGCGCGGTGGCCACCGTAGTGGTAGGCAGGCTGGGTGCGGCGCCGCTTTCCTGGTCAAACAGATCGACAACCAGGCGATGGCCATACTGCTGATTGGGGGCCAGGGTAAAGCTCTTAGGCGTGACCGCTGCCGACAGGTCAATCACCACCCGCAGGTCATTCGGGGTGCGCTGCGCCGAGCGTACGCCGGTGATTGGCGTGTTGCTCAGGGTCAGTTGATCGAAGTTGGTGGCCAGCTTGGCGCCGCTGACATCAATGACGATGCGATTGGGCGACGACAGCAGAAATACGCTGTGCTGAACCGGCCCGGACAGGTCAAACACCAGGCGGGTGTTATCCGGCGCACGCCACAGCCGCACACTGCGCACATCCGAAGCGGCCATTACATCGGCGGCCAGGGCTACCAATGCCACTCCAATTGCGATGAAACGCGCGCCTATGCGCATAACCAACCCCATAATAAATTCATGCCCCGACGGCCAAAGTGGCACACCAGGCGGTGCCACGTGCGCCTTGCGCCTGCAAACGCAGCGCCCGGCCGGCCCCATGCGGGCTAATGGTAATGTCCAGGTCAGCCTTTGGCAAAACGCCTGCACCGCGCTGCGGCCACTCGACCAGGCACAAGGCATCGCCTTCGAAGTAATCACGAATGCCCAGGTACTCCAGCTCCTCGGCATCAACCAGGCGATAGAGGTCAAAGTGAAAGGCGCGCAAAGAGCCAATTTCGTAGGGCTCCACCAGGGTAAAGGTCGGGCTTTTTACCGCGCCAACATGGCCCAGGCCACGGATAATGCCGCGCGACAGGGTGGTTTTGCCGGCGCCAAGGTCGCCATGCAGATAGATCACGCCAACACCGCCGGTCGCCTCGGCGATCCGCGCGCCCAGCGCCAGCATCGCCTCTTCATCGGCGGCAAACAGTTCTAATTCAGACACGCAGACTGCTCCTGCAACAATTGACGAATAACCACACACAAATCACTGGCCGCCAGGCCACGGCCTTGCAACGCCAGCTGCTCACCCGCGCAGGCGTGCAGATAAACCGCCAGCTGAGCTGCCGCCAGCCCAGGCAGCCCCTGGGCCAGCAGCGCACCGATCAAACCAGCCAACACATCGCCCAAGCCGGCGCCGGCCATAACCGGGTGGCCGCGATCACACAGCCACAAGCCGCCATCCGGCGCGGCAATCAGGCTGCCCGCGCCTTTCAGCACGCACACCGCCTGGTAGCACTGCGCCAAGGCGCGGGCCGCCGCCGGGCGATCGGCCTGCACCTCGGCCGTGCTGATGCCCAGCAAGCGCGCCGCCTCGCCGGGGTGCGGCGTAAGCACAGCATCCGCTGGTAACTGGACCTGCGCTTGCGCCAACAGGTTCAGCGCATCGGCATCCCACACCTGCACAGCACGACTGGCCGCAGCCGCCGATAACAGACTGCGCCCCCAGGCGTCCTTCCCCAATCCCGGGCCAACTACCCAGACGCTGGCATTCGCGCCCAGTGCCAGCAACTGATTGGCCGAGGCCACGCCGGCGGCCATGACCTCGGGCAAGCGCGCCTGCGCTGCCGGCAGATGTTCACTGCGGGTCGCCAGACTGACCAACCCAGCACCGGCGCGCAGGGCACTTTGTGCAGCCAGCAGGCCGGCACCGGCAAAACCACGATCACCGCCGACCACCAGCACATGGCCCAACTGGCCCTTGTGCACGCCGGGCGAGCGTGCCGGCAACTGCGGCAAGCTGGCCTGCGCCAGTCGCTGTGCGCTAAAGGACTGGGCGGCAACCAGGGCCACATCGGCCTGCAGGTCGTCAAACTGCAATTCACCCCGATAATCCGCCGACTGCCCGGTAAACAGGCCCAGCTTGAGGCCGATCAGGGTTACCGTCAGCTCTGCACGCACGGCAACGCCCAGCACTTGGCCGGTATCGGCGCAGAGCCCGGACGGAATATCCACCGCCAGCACCGGCAGGCCGCTGACATTCAACAGGCGGATGGCCTGGGCATACGGCTCGCGCACCGCACCCTGCAAACCAGTGCCGAGCAAAGCATCAAGCACCACGCCTTGCAGCTCGGCGCACTCGCTCCAGGGCTGCACCGCCACCCCGGCGGCCAGCGCCTGATCACGGGCCAATGCTGCATCGCCCTGCAGCTGCGCCGCATCACCGACCGCCAACACCTGCACCTGCCAGCCCGCACGCAGCGCCAAAGCAGCCACCAGATAACCATCACCCGCATTGTTGCCGCGCCCAGCAAGCACCGTCAGCACGCCTGCATCCGGCCAACGACGGCGCAGGGCACGCCAGATAGCATGCGCGGCGCGACTCATCAGCTCGAAACCCGGCGTGCCGGCAGCGATCAATCGCGCGTCCAGCTCGCGCACTTGTGCGGCGCTGTACAGCGGCAGAGGAAGATTGTCAGGCGAATGCAGCATGCGTCGGCTCCGATGTCTGGCAGAATTATACCCACCTGCGCCCCGGTTACCCGCCCTCATATGAACACTGACACCCTTGACCTTGCCGCCCTCGCCCAGTCGATCAAAGACTGGGGCCGTGAGCTGGGCTTTCAGCAGGTCGGGATTGCCGATGTGCAACTGGGCGAGCACGAGGCGCACCTGCAGCGCTGGCTGGACGCTGGCTACCAGGGCGAGATGGACTATATGGCCGCCCACGGCAGCAAACGCTCGCACCCGGATGAACTGGTACCCGGCACCCTGCGCGTGGTGTCGCTGCGCATGGACTACCTGCCCGGCGACACGCAGATGGCCCAGCGCCTCGCACAGCCGGAGAAGGCCTACGTATCGCGCTACGCCCTGGGCCGTGATTACCACAAGCTGATCCGCAAACGCCTGCAGCAGCTGGCCGAGCGCATCCAGCAGCAGATCGGCCCGTTCGGCTACCGCGCCTTTGTCGACAGCGCGCCCGTGCTGGAAAAAGCCATCGCCGAGCAGGCCGGGCTCGGCTGGATCGGCAAAAACACCCTGGTGCTTAATCGCAAGGCCGGCAGCTACTTCTTTCTCGGCGAGCTGTTTGTCGACCTGCCACTGCCGGTGGACCCGCCCCATGCCAGCGAGCATTGCGGACGTTGCACCGCCTGTATGGATATTTGCCCGACCGCCGCCTTTGTCGGCCCCTATGTGCTGGACGCGCGGCGCTGTATTTCCTACCTGACCATCGAACTCAAGGGCTCAATTCCAGAGGAGCTGCGCGCGCCCATCGGCAACCGGGTGTTCGGCTGCGACGACTGCCAGATGGTTTGTCCGTGGAACCGTTTTGCCAAACCCAGCACGCAGAGCGACTTCCAACCGCGCCATAGCCTGGACAACGCCGAGCTGGCCGAGCTGTTCTGCTGGAGCGAAGAGGAGTTCCTCAGCCGCACCGAGGGCTCGCCACTGCGCCGCGCCGGCTACGAGCGCTGGCTGCGTAACCTGGCCGTCGGCCTGGGTAATGCACCCTCCAGCATCCCGGTGCTGGAAGCGCTCAAGGCGCGCCGCGAGCACCCATCAGAACTGGTTCGCGAGCATGTCGAGTGGGCCCTGGCGCGTCACGGCCTGTAACGAATACAGCTGTGCTCGCAGGTCGTAGGATGGGTTATCACCCATCCTACGTATTGAACGTAAAAAGATGCCGCTTCCCTGATAAGGGCGAAGCGGCATCTTTTTTCTATTAACAGCGTTCCCGCGTAGCGGGCTTTTACCTGCGTCAGACTTTAAGAAAGTGCTGACGGTAATGCTTCAGCTCGGCAATGGACTCACGGATATCGTCCAGCGCCTGGTGCGTGCCCTGCTTCTGGAACGACTCCTTGACCTGCGGCGCCCACAAGCCGGCGAGGATTTTCAGGGTGGAGACATCCAGATAGCGGTAGTGGAAGTAGGCTTCCAGGTTCTGCATGTACTTATAAAGAAAGCGCCGATCCTGGCCGATGCTGTTGCCGCAGATCGGCGACTTGCCCTTCGGCACCCACTGCTCAAGAAAGGCGATGGTCATGGCTTCTGCTTCCGCCGGACCGATGGTGCTTTCTCGTACGCGCTGGGTCAGGCCGCTCTGTCCGTGAGTGCGGGTGTTCCACTCATCCATGCCGGCAAGCAGCTCATCACTCTGGTGCACGGCAATCACCGGGCCTTCGGCGAGGATATTCAGGTCGCTGTCGGTGACGATGGTGGCCATCTCGATGATGACGTCCGTTTCGGGCTCCAGACCGGTCATTTCCAGGTCGATCCAGATCAGATTCTGCGGGTTCTGCATGCGGGGCTCCTCGGCTAAGGCCGACAGTTTAACAGGCCGCCGAAAAACTACTGCGTTCGGCCGACAGCATTGCGCTCAAGCCGCGCCGCGCATGCGCCACAACAGCAGGCGCGACTTGCGCCAGTCATGCAGTTCGATCTGCTGATTCGCCGGCTGCCCCGGCACCTCGAAGGTGTTGCTGATCAGTAGGCTACCGGCCGGCATCTGTGCACAGGCCTTGGCCCACAGTTCCGGCATCGGCGCAGGCGAAAGAAAGCAATACACCACATCAAACGCCGACAGGTCGCTGCGCCAGAGGTTTTCATAGCGGATCTGGCAATTGCCCTGGAACAAGGCGCGCAACCAAGCGATGGCAAAGGACAGCGGAGCGGTCTCCACCCCGACAAACTGTGCCTGCGGATAGTGCCGCGCCAAACTCAGCAGCGTGCCCGCCGGGCCACAACCCAGATCGATAAAGCGAAACTGCGCGGGCTGCTGGTCAAGCACCGCACGCAGATGCTGACGCGTACCGGCAGCCGTCAGGTACAGCGGCACCCGCTCGCCAAAGCTGTTCCAGTTCAGCAGCAACAGCAGGACAAAGCCACCGAGAAACACCCAGGACGGCAGCGGCGCACCACTGGCCAGCAACAGCGCCGGAACGAACAGCAAATTCAATCCGCACCACCAACGCGACAACCCCAGATAACGCGCCAGCGTGGCCGCCAACAAGCCTTGCAACAGGCCGGCCGCCAGCCAGGTCGGCCGCCAGGGCGACAGTTGAGCCGTCAGATACAGCGCAAGGCCGATCAGCACGGTCGCGCCCACCTGAGCAGACAAGGCCAGTAGCGCCGGATAGTGGCGGACAACGCGCAGCATGCAGATTCCTCAACCGTCCGACCGATGATGCGCCGCAGTTTAGCCGCGCCAGCAGCTCAATAGGCAGCCCGTGCTAGACTCGCGACCGTTTATTGCGCAATCCAACTCTCGGAAGACCCATGGCCAAACGCCAACTCAACCGCCGGCAAAACTGGCGTATCGAAAAAATCCAGGGCGAGCGTGCCGCCCGCGCCGCCAAGCGCGAGTCGCAGGCTGTACAGATTCTTGAAGGCGGTGACCTCGGCCCGGAACAGACCGGCCTGGTGATCGCCCACTTCGGCGTGCAGATCGAAGTTGAAGCCCTGGATGGTGAACTGGCCGGCCAGGTATTCCGCTGCCACCTTCGCGCCAACCTGCCGACCATGGTCACCGGTGACCAGGTGGTGTGGCGCGCCGGCAACCAAGGCATTGGCGTAATCGTCGCGCAACTGCCGCGCAGCACCGAACTCTGTCGCCCGGACACCCGTGGCCAGCTCAAACCCGTCGCGGCCAACGTCGACCTGATCGTGATCGTCTTCGCGCCGCTGCCCGAGCCCCACGCCAATCTGATCGACCGTTACCTGGTCGCCGCCGAGCACGCCGGCATCCGCCCACTGCTGCTGCTGAACAAGACCGACCTGCTGGATGAGCAGAACGCTGTGGCACTCAACCGCATGCTCGGCGTGTACCGCGAGCTGGGTTATCCGCTGCTGGAAGTGTCTGCCCACGGCGGCGACGGCATGCAACAGCTGCAGAAGCAACTCGATGGCCATGTCAGCGTGTTCGTCGGCCAGTCCGGGGTGGGCAAGTCGTCGCTGGTCAACAGCCTGTTGCCGGAAGTCGATACCCGCGTTGGCCCGCTCTCCGAGCTGACCGGCAAAGGCACCCACACCACCACCACCGCGCGGCTGTTCCACTTCCCCGGCGGCGGCGAGCTGATCGACTCCCCAGGGATTCGCGAATTCGGCCTGGTGCATGTCAGCCGTGACGATGTCGAAGCCGGCTTTATCGAGTTTCACGACCTGATCGGCCAATGCCGCTTCCGCGACTGCAAGCACGACCGCGAACCTGGCTGCGCCTTGCTCAAGGCGTTGGAAGATGGCCGCCTGCACCCGCAGCGCATGGCCAGTTACCGGCATATTCTGGCCAGCCTGCCAGAAGCCGAGTACTGAAAAAATCGCCGGGAGCGATTTTTAACGTCGCGCCGCGACGGCCCGCAGGGTGGCCGCCAGGGATGGCAAGCCATTCAAGATAAAAAGGCCGCGACATGTCGCGGCCTTTTGCATTTAGCTGCAGCTCACTCAGCGGGCTGATCGAACTGCAACACGCCTTCCTCGAAGATATTCAGCCGTTCGCGTAACTGCCCGCCGGGCAACGGCTCCGCTGGCGTGGCGGGCGGCGCGATGGCCGGTACAGCCGGCGGACTACCCGCATCGGCAGGCGGCTCAGCCGCATCACTTTGCCCACCTTCGATGGCGCGCTGAGCCTTCTTGGTCAGCACCACAATGTCGATACGCCGGTTGACCGGATTGAGCGGTTTCTCCCGATCAAACAAGGCCGACGACGCGTAACCCACTACCCGCGCCACCTGCTCGTCGTCATAGCCGCCAGCAATCAGCACACGCCGCGCCGCATTGGCACGGTCAGAGGACAGCTCCCAGTTGCCATAGCCACCACGGCCGACAAAGGGCGCGGCATCGGTGTGGCCGCTGACGCTGATCTTGTTCGGCACCGCAGCGATGGTGTCGGTCATGGCCAGCAGAATGTCTTCGAAATAGGGCTGCAGACGCGCGCTGCCGGAGGCGAACATCGGCCGGTTCTCGGCATCCATGATCTGGATACGCAGACCATCCTGGGTGATCTCGAAAAGAATCTGATCCTTGAAGTTCTGCAGCTGAGGGTTTTCCTCAACCTTGTTCTGCAATTCCTGCAGCAGCAATTCCAGGCGCTCGCGCTCGACTTCTTCGGCTATCGACTCGGCCTGCAGCTTGTCCACATCCGCCTGCGCATCCTCGGCCGGGCTCTTTTCGTCCTGCGGTTCCGGGTTCAGAGTGCGATCAGGGGCCGGCGTCGGCGTGCCACCCAAGTCAATCACATAGGGGCTGGCACTTTCCGAAAACCCCACAGGGTCCTGAAAGTAGCCGGAAATCAGTTTCTTCTGCTCGGGTGTGGCCACCGTCATCAGCCACATCACCAGAAAGAACGCCATCATCGCCGTGGCAAAGTCGGCAAAGGCAATTTTCCAGGCGCCACCATGATGGCCACCGGCAACCTTTTTGACCCGTTTGACGATAATCGGCTGATTATTTTCCATGCTGCGCCTTAGCCCCCACGCATGGCCTGCTCAAGCTCGGTAAAGCTTGGGCGATGCGCAGGCAACAGCACCTTGCGGGAAAACTCCACAGCCAGCGATGGCGGCATCCCGGAGGCCGAAGCCACCAGACCGGCCTTGATCGCCTCATAGACGTTCAGCTCTTCTTTGGCATCATGCTCGAGAGCTGCGGCCAGGGGACCGAAAAAGCCGTAGGACGCGAGAATCCCGAAGAAGGTACCGACCAGCGCAGTACCGACCTTCTGGCCGATCTCTGCGTTATCCGCCTCGGCCAGAATCGACATGGTGATCACAATGCCCAATACCGCCGCCACGATACCCATGGCCGGCATACCGTCGGCCACCTTGGCTACAGCATGCGCAGGGTGCTCAACTTCTTCCTTGAGGCTGGATATCTCCATATCGAACAGCCCCTCCAGCTCATGCGGGGCCATGTTGCCGGAGGACATGATGCGCAGGTAATCGCAGATAAAGGCGGTCATCTGCTGATCTTTGAGAATGCCGGGGTACTTGCTGAAAATCGGGCTGGCGGCCGGGTCTTCGACATCGGCCTCGATGGCCATCATGCCTTCGCGGCGGCTCTTGTTGAGAATCTCGTAAAGCAGCTTGAGCACATCAAGGTAATAGGCATGGGTAAAGCGCGAGCTGAACATGCTCAGCGACTTCTTGAACACATGCATAAAGGCGCTGCCAGGGTTGGCCTGCAGAAAAGCCCCCAACGCCGCACCACCGATGATCAAGATCTCAAAGGGGTGAACCAACGCCATAAACTGGCCACCGGAGAGGATAAACCCGCCCAGCACACTGGCGAGTACAACAATGATGCCGATGATTTTTGCCATAGAAAGAGACTTGCCAGAGAGGGTAGAAAGGGGCTTTGCAAAACAACCCTTCTATTTATCGGAAGTTTTGCGCGAGACTATAGCCAGTTAAGGTCAAAAGCCAGCTTGTCTCAACCCGCATGCCAAAGCCCGTCCACTATCCGCGCACCCTGACAGACTGGCTCAAGCAGCTGGACAGCCAGCTATTGCCTGCCTCCATCGACAGTCAGCAGACGCTGCGCCGCGCCCTGGCAGACAGTAATCGCTCCATGCGTGAGTTGGCGGACTTGATGCAGGGCTGCCCAGCGCTGGCGCTCAGCGTCCTGCGCGAAGCCAACCGTAAAAGCAGCGGACTGAGCGAGCAAACCGAAAGCCTCGAAGCCGCCATCAGCCGCCTCGGCATCAAACGCACCGAAGACCTGCTTAATGCCCTGCCCGCCCTCCCCGAGCAGGCATTACCCAAAGCGCTGCGGCAGATTCAGCTGATCAGCCAGCACGCCAGCCACCAGGCCAACGGCCTGTTCGCCGGCCGCCTGGCGCGGCTGTGGCAGGAAGTGCACTGGGGCAGCCTGCTGTTTCTCGCACCGATCTGGACCTTGCTTGCCGCTCACCCCGAGCTGTTCGAAGTGTGGGAGCAGCGTGTACTGGTCAAGGGCGAAGCGGCAGCCAAGGTCGAACAGGAACTACTGGGCGTACCGCTGCTGAAGCTGTGCCTGGCCCTGAGCGAGCAGTGGCATCTGCCAGAATGGGTCATTCAGGGCTACCGGCTACTGGTCAGCGACCGCCGCCTGCTGGTCAAAGCGCTGCATATCGCCCGCGACAATGAACATCCACTGCACCAGCAGCAAATCCTCGACGCCGACAGCAACCTGCGCCGCTGGCTGACTCAGCCGGCCAACAGCATTCTGCTGGCCAACGGCCTGGCGCTGTCCGCGCACTACGCCTGGAATAGTCCGCACAGCCTGCGCTGGCAGCGCCTGACCGGTTTATTTCTGCAACTGCCGCTCGATAACGTGCAGCAGTTGCTGCACCAAAACGCCGTCAGCAGCGCCCGACAGATGCCCGCCACCGACCTCTGGCACCCGGCAGAAGCGCTGCTCTGGCCATGGCAGGCAAGGCACCTTAAAGCCACAGTCGAACAGCCCAAGCCCGCAGTCGTCAGCGAGTGGCGCCAGCAATGCGCACAATTGCTCGCTCAACCCAGCGCGTTTACCAATGTGCTGCAGCTCACCGCCTGCGCCAATCAGGCAATCCAGGCCTGCGGCATGCAACGTGTATTGATCCTGCTCGCCGACCGCAACCACACACGCTTGATCGCCCAGCAGCAAAGCGGCCTGGACAAGGCCGCCGCCAGCCTCAGCCTTGACCCACAGCAAAGCCAGGTGCTGCGCCGCCTGCTCAGCGCGCCGGCACAACTCAAACTGAGCCCGGCCAACATCGCGCAGTTCTCCGCCATGCTGCCCGGCTCACTGAAAAGCCTGTTTCCCAGCGAACACCTGCTGATTCGCTCAATTGCCAGCAACAACCGCGTGGTCATGCTGATCTTCTCCGACCAGGGTGGCCGGGCGCTGAGCGATGCCAGCGTGCAGGGCTTCGGCAAAACCGTGCAATGCATTGAGCGCGCCCTGAGCACCTTTGCCGGCCGCAGCCGTTAGGCTTTCCGCTACAATCCGTCCCTTTCCTATCAAAAGAGGCCCGGCATGACCGCCTTCGCTGAGTTGCCCTTGCTGATCGAACCCGCGCAACTGGCCAGCCGCCTGAATGCGCCCGAGCTGATTCTGGTCGACCTGACCAGCAACGCCCGTTACGCCGCCGGCCACATTCCTGGCGCGCGCTTTGTCGACCCCAAGCGCACCCAGCTGGGCCAGCCGCCAGCGCCCGGTTTGCTGCCTGAGCAGGCGCAGCTTGAGCAACTGTTTGGCGAACTGGGGCATAACCCCGACGCCGTCTACGTGGTGTATGACGATGAAGGCGGCGGCTGGGCTGGACGCTTTATCTGGCTGCTGGATGTGATTGGCCACGCGCGCTATCACTACCTCGACGGCGGCCTGCCGGCCTGGCTGGCAGAAGAGCGCGAGCTCAGCACGACAGTGCCGGATGCCGGCACGCAGGCCGTTGCACTGCAGCTGCACGCTGCACCGACCGCCACTCGCGAGTACCTGCAAAGCCGCCTCGGCGCCGCCGACCTGGCGATCTGGGATGCCCGCGCACCCAGTGAATACAGCGGCGAAAAAGCCCTGGCGCAGAAAGCCGGGCACATCCCCGGCGCCATCAACTTCGAATGGACTGCGGGCATGGACCCTGCCCGAGCACTGCGCATCCGCGAGGATATCCAGGCGCAGCTCAATAGCCTCGGCATCACCGCCGACAAGGAAATCATCACCCACTGCCAGACCCATCACCGCTCCGGCTTTACCTACCTGGTCGCCAAGCTGCTCGGCTACCCACGGGTAAAAGCCTACGCCGGCTCCTGGGGCGAGTGGGGCAACCACCCGGACACCCCGGTCGAGCGCTAAGCACCCGCAGACCGCCAGTCACTTTTAAGGAACGCCAATGAAAGATCGTCTGTTTATCCTCAGCCAGTACCTGCTGCCGCACCACCTGCTGTCGCGCCTGATTGGCTGCGCCGCTGAATGCCGCGCGGGCTGGTTCAAGAATCGCTTGATCGGCTGGTTCGCCAAGCAGTACCAGGTCAACATGAGCGAGGCCCAGGTCGAAGACCTGACGGCCTTTGCCCACTTCAATGACTTCTTTACCCGTGCCTTGAAAGACGGCGCCCGGCCACTCGACAGCAGCCCTGGCGCAGTGCTCTGCCCGGCCGATGGCGCGGTCAGCCAGCTCGGCAAAATCGAGCAAGGCCGGGTATTCCAGGCCAAGGGCCACAGCTTCAGCGTGATCGAACTGCTCGGCGGCGACACTGAGCGCGCCGCGGCCTTTATGGGCGGCGACTTCGCCACCATCTACCTCTCGCCCAAGGACTACCACCGCGTGCACATGCCGCTGGCCGGCACCTTGAAAGAAATGGTCTACGTGCCGGGCCGGCTGTTCTCGGTCAACCAGACCACTGCGGAAAACGTCCCTGAACTGTTTGCCCGCAACGAGCGCGTAGTCTGCCTGTTCGATACCGAGCGCGGCCCGATGGCCGTGGTACTGGTCGGAGCGATGATCGTGGCCTCGATCGAAACCGTCTGGGCGGGCCTGGTCACGCCGCCAAAACGCACGTTGAAAACATTCAGTTACGACGAGGCATCGCGTGCGCCAATCGTTCTGGAGAAAGGCGCAGAGCTCGGACGTTTCAAGCTCGGCTCTACAGCCATCGTGCTGTTTGGCCCGGAACAGGTGCAATGGGCCGCAGAACTGGCCGCCAACAGCCCGGTACAGATGGGCCAGCGCCTCGCCGCACCACGCGGCTAACCCGCCACAGTCGGCACTGTCAGCCCATACAGACAGTGCTGGAGCGACTACTCAGCGTGAACCTCTGGGTACGAAAACCAGTCACAACAATGACTTCCAGATGATTTGCGTGTCGCGCCAACTTGGCAACCCAGCCAAGGACATGGCTGCGGGGCGCGCGAGATGCTGCTAGAGTCGAAACATAATTCCTAGACTCACCTGCCTTGCCCGTGCGCTGGAGTATCCGATTTAGATGGATAAACAGAATTCTCACTTGCTACTGCGCGTCACCACGCCGGATAAGCAAAGCCTGTCATTCTGCGAAGCCAGTCCTCGTGATCTGAAAAAATGGGTCGATGGCCTGCCCAAGGCCAATATCGGTGAAACCGCGCGCCAGCTTTACCAGGCGCTGGTCGAGCTTAATCAGCTACTGACGCCCTCGGAAAACCGCCTGCAACTGCTGGAAATCCTCCGACCGGAAATCTATTTCGTCTGCAAGCAACTGGAAAAACACTTCCTTAACCAGGCCATCGTCCTCGATGAACGGCCGCGCAAGGTTGCCAACCTCTGCCAGGCCCTGCAGAACCACCTGGCCATCGGCTACAAGCTGATCGTCGCCCGCCTGGCCGCCCAGCCTGGTCGTGAACGCCACCAACTGCTTGCCGTCGCCCTGCAACGCGCCAGCCACAGCCTGTGCGGCCCACTGATTCGTGCCAGCCAGCTGTACTGCCCGGTACCCGAAGGCCTCTGGCTGGAGCTGCACCAGCTGTACCAGATGGCCCTGGCGCGCGGCCTGCACAAGACCATGATTCGTGATACCCAGGCGCTACACACCCAAGGCCTGAGCACCGAGCAAAGCTACCTGGTTGCCCTGCTGCTTGGTTGTGCACGCTGCAACCAGATGCGCCAGAGCGCCATTGCCCGCCTGGCCGAAGTGCTCGAGCCCTGGAGCGCACTGGCCACTCTGCAGGCCGGCGACGAGCCTTCCAGCCTGTTCGCCGTTGCGCCGCAGCTGGATGGCCCGCCCCGCTATATCTCGCTGTTCCAGCAAAACGAGCTGCACAAAGCACTAGGGATCGATCCCAGCCAGTTGGTGGATGCGATCAAGGAACACCTGCTGCTGCCGGCCGAGAGCCTTGCCCAGTCGCGCCTGACGGTGCCCGAAGGCTTCAGTCACGACATGCTGCAACACCTGGCAGCCGCCTGGGGCGATATCGCCGAGCGCACCTTCCAGCGCAGCCAGGGCCAAGGCGCACTGACCCTGTGCATCGGCATGAGCGCACTGCATTTCTACCTGGCCGGCAAACGCCCGTTCAACGAAGTGCTACAAGTCCCGGTGACAACCAATGCGGCGGTATTCAAAGCCGACACCGGCGCACCGGATGTCTGGTCAAACGCCTTTGATGCGCAGAAGAGCAACCAGTGGGAAAACGGCCTGCCTTTCGAGGAAATCCAGTACAACAAGCCGCATCAGCCCAACGAGTCGGCCGAGACTAGCAGCCAAGAAAGCTATCCGACCTACGAAGTGACCATCGTCAATATCAGCCCCGGTGGCTACTGCCTGTCATGGCCGAAGGACGTACCCAGCCAACTCCAGGCCGGTGAACTGCTCGGCGTACAAGGCCTGCCGCAACAAGGCTGGAGCATTGCCGTGGTGCGCTGGATTCGCCAGGTACGCGGCGGTGGTACGCAGATGGGTATCGAGCTGATCGCTCCGCACGCGCAAGCCTGTGGCCTGCAGCTGGTGCGCAAGGCCGAACAGAACAGCCAGTACCTGCGCGCCCTGCTGCTGCCGGAAATCAGCGCCATCTCGCGACCGGCCAGCTTGATTACTGCACGCCTGCCGTTCCAGGAAGGCAACAAGGTCAGCATCAACCTGAATGGCAACGAACATCGCGCAGTACTCAGCCGTCGGCAGACCAGCACCGGCAGTTTCAACCAGTTCGAATACCGTGGCGTCGAGCAGATCAGCAGTGAGCACGGGAAGCCTGTCACAGCGCCGAAAGGCCGCACGCCAGGCGGGGAGGAAGACTTTGACTCACTCTGGAAGTCGCTGTAGATTGCCGACGCACTCCCTTTTGTCGCCTTTTCGCGCCCGTTCGGCGCAGATTTGATACCACACCATGGCCATTGAAAAAAAAACCATTCGGCTACTGATACTCGAAGACTCGCAGAACGAGGCCGAGCGCCTGGTCAGCCTGTTCCGTAATGCGGGGCGGGCAACCCGTGTGCATCGCCTGACCTCCAGCGATGACCTCAACGAGGCCCTGCAGCAAAGCTGGGATCTGCTGATCTGCGCACCGAGCAGTGAACAGCTGGCGCCGAGTGAGGCGATTGGCGCAATCCGTCGCCAGGCCAAGGATATTCCGGTCATCCAGCTGCTCGCCGACAATGACTCCGACAGCATCACCGAAGCCCTGATGCTCGGCGCTCAGGATGCACTGCCGCAAGGTGAAGATGAGCGCCTGGTCTTAGTCGCCAAGCGCGAGCTGGCCAACCTGGAAGAACGCCGCGCGCGCCGCGCCTCTGAAGTGGCCCTGCGCGAAGCGGAGAAACGCTGCCAGCTGCTGCTCGACAGCTCCGTTGACGCCATCACCTACGTACACGACGGCATGCACATCTACGCCAACCGCGCCTATCTGGAGCTGTTTGCCTACGAAGATGCCGACGATCTGGAAGGCATGCCGATGATCGATTTGATCGGCAGCAGCGACCAGTCCAGCTTCAAGGACTTCCTGAAGAATTATCAAAGTGCCGAAGGCAGCGCCGAACTCAACTGTGCCGGCATCAAGGCCAACGGCCAGAGTTTCCCGGCGCAGATGAGCTTCTCCCCGGCCACCTACGATGGCGAGCCCTGCATCCAGGTGGTGATTCGCGCCGAAACTGGCAACGCCGAACTGGAAGAGAAACTGCGCGAAATCAGCAGCCAGGATCTGGTCACCGGCCTGTTCAACCGTACCCACTTCCTCGAGCTGATGGACAACGCCGCCGAGCGCGCAGTGAATGCCGGACAACCGTCCAGCCTCGCTTACATCCGCGTCGACCGCTACGCCAGCCTGCTCGCCGATATCGGCCTGGCGGGCATCGATATCCTTCTCACCGACCTAGCCAACCTGCTGCGCGCGCACTTCAGCGCCGACGCGCAACTGGCGCGTTTTGGCGATGACGTATTTGCCGTACTGCAACCCGGCATCAGCCCGGAAAGCACCCGCGAGCAGCTGGACAGCCTGCTGAAAAAAGTCGAAAGCCATCTGTTCGACGTCAGCGGACGCACCGTGCAAAGCACCCTGTCGATTGGCGTAGCCGGGCTCAACGAGAAGACCGCCAAGGCCCAGGAAGTGGTCGATCGCGCCCATCGCTGCGCCGACGAGCTGAGCGATGGCAACGCCATCAAGGTGTTCAACCCAGCCGATGAGCTGGCCGCAGCGGCGAGCCGTGGCAACATTGTCGCGATGATCCAACAGGCGCTGGAGAAGAACAGCTTCCGCCTGCTGTTCCAGCCGATCATCAGCCTGCGCGGCGACAGCTTTGAGCACTATGAAGCGCTGCTGCGCCTGATCGGCCCACAGGGCGAGGAAATTCCGCCGACCGAACTGTTCAACGCGGCAAAAGATGCCGGCCTTGCTGAAAAGATCGACCGTTGGGTAATCCTCAACTCGATCAAGCTGCTCGCCGACCACCGCAGCAAAGGCCACAACACCCGCCTGTTTGTGCACCTGTCGACTGCCAGCGTGCAGGATCAGACCCTGCTGCCATGGCTCAGCGTGGCCCTAAAAGCCGCCCGCCTGCCGTCGGACTCACTGGTGTTCCAGTTCAGCGAGCCGGATGCGATTGCCTACCTGAAACAGGCCAAGGCCATCACCCAGGGCCTCAACGAGCTGCACTGCAAAACCGCACTGACCCAGTTCGGCTGCTCGCTGAATCCGTTCAACACGCTCAAGCACCTGCATATCGACTTCGTCAAAGTCGACAGCTCCTTCTCCCAGGACCTGAGCAAAGCGGAAAACCAGGAAGCGCTGAAAACCCTGCTGGCCAGCCTGCACTCCCAGGCCAAGCTGACCATCGTACCCTTTGTCGAGAGCGCCAGCGTGCTGGCCACCCTCTGGCAGGCCGGGGTCAACTATATCCAGGGGCATTACCTGCAGGGCCCGAGCCAGTCGATGGATTACGACTTCTCGGCCGGCGACGAGTAAGCAGTACAGGCAGCAAAAAGCCGCCCTCGGGCGGCTTTTGTTTGCCTGCTATTTACTCCAGGCCGTCGCGGTCGCGAAAGCCGAGCAAATAGAGAATACCGTCCAACCCCAGGGTCGAGATCGCCTGCTTGGCCGACTGCTTGACCAGCGGCTTGGCCCGGAAGGCCACGCCCAGCCCGGCGATGGCCAGCATTGGCAGGTCATTGGCGCCATCGCCCACGGCAATGGTCTGCTCCAGGCGCAAGCCTTCCTTGGCCGCCAGCTCGCGCAGCAAATCGGCTTTGCGCTGAGCGTCGACAATCGGCTCGACCGCCACGCCCGTGACCAGGCCATCGACGATCTGCAGTTCGTTGGCGAACACATAATCGATACCCAGCTTGGCCTGTAGCTGCTTGGCAAAGTAGGTAAAGCCACCAGAGAGAATCGCGGTCTTATAACCCAGACGGCGCAGTTCGCTGAACAGCGTTTCCGCACCTTCGGTCAGGCGCAGCGAGGCGCCGATATCGGCCAACACGGTTTCCGGCAAGCCCTTAAGCAGGGCCAGGCGCTCACGGAAGCTGGCGGCAAAATCCAGCTCGCCGCGCATGGCGCGCTCGGTGATTTCTGACACCTGCTCACCCACACCGGCGGCCTTGGCCAGCTCGTCGATCACCTCGGCCTCGATCAGCGTCGAGTCCATGTCGAACACTGCCAGGCGACGATTACGGCGGAACAGTGAATCGCGCTGGAAAGCGATATCGACGTTCAACTCCTGCGCCACGCTAAGGAACTCGGCACGCAGAGCGGCCGGGTCGGCCGGCTCGCCCCGCACGGAAAACTCGATGCAGCCCTTGCCCTGCTCGGCCGGCATATCCAGCGGCATACGCCCGGACAAGCGGTCGATATGGTCGATATTCAGGTCATAACGCGCGGTAATCGCGCTGACCCGCTGCAACTGCTCGGCGGTGACCTTGCGCGTCAGCAGGGTGACGATATGTCGGGCTTTGCCCTGGCCACTGACCCACTGCTGGTAATCCGCCTCGGATACCGGCGTGAAGCGCACCTGCTGATCAAGCTTGTAGGCGGTAAAGAGGATGTCCTTGAGTACCGAGGAGGCGCGCTCGGTATCCGGTATTTCCACCAGAATGCCGAACGACAGGGTGTCGTGGATCACCGCCTGGCCAATATCGAGGATATTCACCCCGCCCTGGGCCAGCACGCCGGTGATGGCGGCAGTCAAACCGGGGCGATCTTCGCCGGTGATATTGATCAGGACGATTTCGCGCAAGGCTCGGTCTCCAGTACAGCGTCAGGGGCAGCGGCTTGCTGAACAGGTCACAAGCCGTGGAAAAGGCGCACATTCTACCCATTTTCAGCGGCAAACAGCCACGCACGGCGCTTTGCCCACCGCAGGGGCGCCGCTATACTGCGCGCCAACTACAGTCGACATGAGCCGAGCTCTGTGAACCGGCCCACCCCCGTAAAACCCGATAATTTCTTCCTGCTGCTGTTCCAGGCCCTGCGCCAACGGCGCATCCCCCTGGCACTGCGCATTGTCAGCCATAGCCTGTTGCTGGTGGCCCTGGCCCTGGTGATCTATGGCTGGGTGATCGGCATGCAGTTCAAGCATGCCATGCAGCAACAGGCCGAAGCCCTGGGCACCAGCCTGATTACCCAGACCGCAGCCTCGGCGACCGAGCTGCTGGTGTCCAACGACATCCTCAGCCTCAACGTGCTGCTGGGTAATCTAGTGAAGAACCCGCTGGTGGCCCACGCCGCCATCTACAGCGTGGACAACCGCATCCTCGCCGAGGCAGGTTCGCGCCCAAGCAAAAGCATGCTCGGTGAAACCGAGGGGCTGTATTCGACGCCCATCACCTTCCAGGAGGTGATTGCCGGGCAACTGCGCATCAGCCTGGATATGCAGCAATTCCAGCAACCGATGACCATCAGCCTGCAGAGCATGGGCATTCTCAGCCTAATTCTGCTGGCCCTGACCCTATCTTTGAGCATGCGCTTAGGCCGGCATATCTCCACGCCGCTGCTGCAACTGCGGGTATGGCTGCGTGACCCGGATGACCCTGCGCCAGGCGCCGGTCGCCAGGATGAAATCGGCGACCTGGCGCGCCAGCTGCAAGCACGCCTGGTGCCGGAAAAGCCTGCGCTGCCAGAGGAACAGGAAGAGCCGCTCTACGACGACGAGCCGGTGGCCCAGGACGATGACGACTACCTGCCGGAATCCTTTGATGATGAGCCGGACTTCGAAGTGCGCGACCTACACGATGAGCGCTTCGATGAGCGAGACGAATTGCTCGAGCCGCTGCATAGCGATGACCAGCCATACGCAGACAGCGCAGTGGACGATCCATTCTCCGAGCTGCGCGAACAGCCCGAGCATGAGCCCGCGTCAGCACCCGTGATCCGCCAGCCGCTGCCCAGTGCCGTACTGGCGATCCAGCTGGGCGCGCAAGAGCAGCTGCGCCGCCTGCCGCGCAGCCGCCTGATGGAGTTGCTACAGCGTTACCGTGACTGCCTGGATCGCGCCGCCAACCTGTATCAGGGCGAGCTGCATACCTTGAGCGACGGCAGCAGCCTGATGCTGTTTCACCAGCTGGATATTGGTGAGGACTACCTGACCCACGCCATCTGCTGCGGCGAACTGATGCGCGCCCTCGGTCACGCCCTGCAGATCGAGGTGGCGGACAGCGGCATCACCCTGCAATTGCAGCTTGGCCTGACCCTGGGCGAGAACCTCAGCGACCTTAGCCAGGGCGACCTGTTGCTCAGTGAAACGGCGCAGAACGCCCTGGCGCTGTCACAGCACAGCCGCAACCTGCTGCTGGTCGAGCGCAGCATTGCCGACGATGCCCTGGTCAGCCAGCGTGCGCGCATTCGCGCCATCGCCAGCCCGCAAGGCGCCTGCTGCGTGGAACGCCTGCTGGAGCCCTACCCATCACTGCTCGAGCGCCAACTGGCACGCATGCACGAAAACCATTAAGCCGACCCAAGAAAAGCCCGCCTGATTGGCGGGCTTTTTCTTAGTGGCGCTTAGAAGCGGAACACTTCGCCTTCATCACGCATTGGCTCAACCACCGGGATACGCGGTGGTGCGGGTGGTGCGGGCTTTACCGGCGCCGGCTTGCGCGGCGGCTCGGCCACCACCGGTACAGGCTTGCCGTGGGTTTCGACGGCTACCGCCAGCTGCTCAACCAGCTGCTGGACCACCAGGCTCTGCGCCCGTACCTGATCGACGATGGTGCCGCTGTGGGCTTGCTCCAGACGCACCAGACGCCCATCGAGCAGCTTGCCGTCGGCACCCGCCAGGCGCCACTGCGCTTCCAGCACGGCCGGGCGCTGCGGACCGGAATCCAGACGGGTAATCGACAGCCCTAGGCGCACCTGCGGCACAAAGCCGACGGTGGCCGGCGCCAGCACCAGGCGCTGACTGTCCAGGCGCGAGGCCAGCTGACGCAGCAGCTGCTGATCAATATCGGCAGCCAGGCTGCCGGCCCAGCGCGCATCCTCGGCGGCGGTCAGGCTGCCGTCGGTCTGGCGCTGCAACAGCGCCTCGCGCTGCAGGTAATCGGCAATCGCCACCGGCCCGAGCAGCACGGCAATGCCTTGCTCGGCGGCGGGAACGCGAATATCACCACTATCGAGCTGGTACAGCGGCGCTTGCTGGTAACGCGTACAACCCGCCAGGCCAAGCACGCCGGCCAGCAGCAGAATTCCGGGGAAACGCAGTGCAGTCATCTCACTCATCCAGCCGGCCAGTCTGCCGGCGTGCTTACACATTAGGTGCCGGCGGGTCGCTTGCGTGACCCGCCTTACGGCCGCGTATCATCCTTGAAAGCCGCTCGCGACTCCAGCGCAGTACTCGCTAGCCCTGGGCCTCGACCAACAGGCTGTCAACGCGCTGGAAGCCCCGCGGCAGCTTGTTACCACGCCGCCCGCGCTCGCCTTTGTAGTGTTCCAGGTCATCGGCTTTCAGCGACAGGGTACGCTTGCCGGCCTGCAATACCAGCGTCGCCCCGACCGGCAGCACGGCCAGATCGGTGAGGTATTCCTCACGCGACGCAACCCGCTCACCCGGAATACCGATGATCTTGTTGCCTTTACCTTTGCCCAGTTGCGGCAGATCGCGCACCGGGAACAGCAGCAGGCGGCCTTCGGTGGTCACTGCGGCCAGCCAGTCTTCTTCGCGATTGGCCAACGGCTTCGGCGGCACCACCAGGGCGCCAGTTGGCAGGCTGAGCAATGCCTTGCCGGCCTTGTTCTTCGCTTGCAGGTCTTCGCCTTTGACCACAAAGCCGTAGCCAGCATCAGAAGCAATCACATACAACGCATTGTCATCCGGCAGCAGCACGCACTCGAAAGTCGCCCCCGGCGGCGGCGTCAGGCGCCCGGTCAGCGGCTCGCCCTGACCACGGGCAGACGGCAGCGAGTGCGCCGCCAGTGAGTAGCTGCGCCCGGTGGAGTCGATAAATACCGCGTACTGATTCGAGCGGCCCGGCGCAGCGGTCTTGAAGCCATCACCGGCCTTGTACGACAGGCCGGTGGCGTCGATATCGTGGCCCTTGGCGCAGCGTACCCAGCCCTTTTCCGAGATCACCACGGTCACCGGCTCAGTCGGCATCAGCTCGGTTTCGGAAAGCGCGCGGGCTTCGGCGCGGGCAACGATCGGCGAGCGGCGGTCGTCGCCGTACTTCTCAGCGTCGGCCAGAATTTCCTGGCGCACCAGCTTCTTCAGCTTGGTTTCACTACCCAGCAGGGCCAGCAGCTTGTCGCGCTCCTTGGCCAGCTCGTCCTGCTCGCCACGGATCTGCATTTCCTCAAGCCGCGCGAGCTGGCGCAGGCGGGTCTCAAGGATGTACTCAGCCTGAATCTCGGTAAGACCGAAGCGCTCCATCAGCACCGGCTTGGGCGAGTCCTCGGTGCGGATGATGCGGATCACTTCGTCGAGGTTGAGGAAGGCAATCAAGCGGCCTTCCAACAGGTGCAGGCGATGCTCAACCTTGTCCAGGCGGAACTGCAGACGGCGGCGCACAGTGCCTACGCGATACTGCAGCCACTCGGTAAGCAGGGTGCGCAGGTCCTTGACCGACGGTTTGCCATCAAGGCCAATCACGTTGGTGTTGACCCGGTAGCTGGACTCCAGCTCGGTGGTGGCAAACAGGTGCTGCATCAGCTCATCGGCATCCACGCGGTTGGAGCGCGGGATGATCACAATGCGGCACGGGTGCTCGTGGTCCGACTCATCACGTAGATCGGCGACCATCGGCAGCTTCTTCGCCTGCATCTGCGCGGCAATCTGCTCCAGCACCTTGGCCCCGGAGACCTGATGCGGCAGCGAGGTGACCACGATATCGCCGTCCTCGACGCGGTACACGGCGCGCATGCGCACTGAGCCCTTGCCGGTTTCATAGATCTTCAGCAGGTCGCTGCGTGGGGTGATGATTTCCGCTTCGGTCGGATAATCCGGGCCGAGGATATGTTCACAGAGCTGCTCGACCGTGGCATTCGGCTCATCGAGCAGGCGAATACAGGCCGTCGCGACCTCGCGCAGGTTATGCGGCGGCACGTCGGTGGCCATGCCCACGGCGATACCGGTGGTGCCGTTGAGCAGGATATTCGGCAGACGCGCCGGTAGGGTCGCCGGCTCATTCAGGGTGCCGTCGAAGTTTGGCACCCAATCCACGGTGCCCTGGCCCAGCTCGGTGAGCAGCACCTCGGAGTAGCGCGATAGGCGCGCTTCGGTATAGCGCATGGCGGCGAAGGACTTCGGATCGTCCGGCGCACCCCAGTTGCCCTGGCCGTCGACCAAGGTGTAGCGGTAGCTGAACGGCTGCGCCATCAGCACCATAGCTTCATAACAGGCGCTGTCGCCGTGCGGGTGGAACTTACCGAGCACGTCACCGACGGTACGCGCCGACTTCTTGTGCTTGGAGTCGGCGTCCAGGCCCAGCTCGCTCATGGCGTAGACGATACGCCGCTGCACAGGCTTGAGGCCGTCGCCGATATGCGGCAGCGCGCGGTCCATGATCACGTACATGGAGTAGTTGAGGTAAGCCTGCTCGGTAAAATCGGCAAGGGAACGGCGCTCAACACCGTCCAGGCTCAAATCGAGGGATTCGCTCATGCGTGCCTCATTGCAAGGTGGATTGGCGCAGCATCAAGGTGCCGCCGCGCTGGGTAAATTCGAGTTGTTTCAGGGCGCTCATGCCCAGTAATACGTCATCGCCGCCCATGCCGGGGGCGATCAAAGCCTCTACGTCGGTCAGCACGATATCGCCCAACTGCAGGCGCTCAAGCCGCGTGCGATGGGCCGTGGCGCGGCCATTGGCGGTGCTGATGGTGATTGCCGCGCCGGCTTGCAACCCCAGGCGCTGCGCCACCTCGGTCGGCACCGCGACCTGCGTCGCACCGGTGTCGAGAAGGAAGGTCACCTCCTCGCCATTGATCTTGCCGCCGGCCATATAGTGGCCCTGGCGACTGCTGGCCAGGTGCACTTCGACATAGCCGCTGCCATGCAGTGACTCAGGCGTGCGATTGGGATTGCGCTGAGCGTCTTCCCAGTCGCCGAAGAACTTGGTCGCCAGCAGCAAAGCCGCGCCCCAGGCCAGCACCAGCATCACTCGCCCGGCACGCTTGCCTGCAGGCTGCTCGCTCACGGCTTGCTACCCCAGCCGCCTTTGGGTGCGGTAAAGCGCCAGATAATCGGCCGTGATTCACCGTCGGCGCGGCTGAAGCGACCATTATCAACGCCGACCCAAGCGCCGTCCTGATCCACCCACAACGCCTCGGCCAGACCATAGGACGGCGGATAGAGACGCTCCGGTGTCAGCGCCTCAGCGGCAAACGACCAGCACTTCTCGACCTGACCATTGCTCAGGCTGCGTCGACAGATGCGGTGCGCCTGGCGCTCAAGGGTGAAGAGCTTTTCGTTATGAAAGGCCAGGCCGGAGAAATCCCGTGGCTGCTCTTTCGCGCCCAGCTGCTCGGGCGCGGGCTCGGTGCCCGCCTCGCTGAACAACACGCAGCCACCGGTGCAACGCCAGATGGCGCGCTGCTTGTGCACCACCAGCAAGCCACGGCGCATGCGCTCAGCCGCCAGGTACAGGCGCTCACCAGCCGGATCGACGGCAATGCCTTCAAACAGCGAGTTGTAGTGCAACAACATGCCACTGGCGCGCGCCTGGCGTAGCAGACCCTGAGGCAGTTTCAGCCAATTGGGCTCACCCATAACCGGTAACTGCAGCACGGCCGCCTTGGCCTCACTGACCAGGTAGCGGTTACCGGCGGCGTCACAACTGATGCCCTCGAAATCCAGCTCGCCCCCGCGCACCAGGCCGGCAGCCCAGCTGCGCATACGCAGCCCCCAGGGCAAGCGCGCATCCGGTGCAGGCGGCGCGACAAAGGTCTCGGCCGTGGCCTGCCACTGCGACTCGTCGGATTCCAGGCGATACAGCTGCTGATCATCACGGTCGGAAACCGCCCACAACGCGTTATCGCACCAAGCCAACCCGGACAAGTTGCCGCCAGTGACGCCACTGACCGCTTGCTCGTTGAGCAGTTTCAGCTCTTCCAACGCCGTCGCGCTCGCCAGCACGGGTGAGCAAAGCAATAGGCAGACAGCCAACAGCCGCTGCATCAGAGCAGCACCTCGGCCAGGTTGCCCTTGGACTCCAGCCAGGATTTACGGTCGCCGGCGCGCTTCTTCGCCAGCAGCATGTCCATCATTTCCTGGGTGCCGGGGTAGTCGTCCAGGGTCAGTTGCACCAGGCGCCGGGTGTTGGGGTCCATGGTGGTTTCCCGCAGCTGCGGCGGGTTCATTTCACCCAGGCCTTTAAAGCGGGTGACCTGCGGCTTGCCACGGCGCTTCTCGGCCACCAGACGGTCGAGAATGCCATCACGCTCAGCTTCATCCAGGGCGTAGAAAATCTCCTTGCCCAGGTCGATGCGGTACAAAGGCGGCATGGCGACATAGACGTGACCCGCATCCACCAGCGGGCGGAAATGCTGGACGAACAGCGCGCAGAGCAAGGTGGCGATGTGCAGACCGTCGGAGTCGGCGTCGGCGAGGATGCAGATCTTGCCGTAGCGCAGCTGCGAGAGGTCACTGGAACCCGGATCGAGGCCAACCGCCACGGCGATGTTGTGCACTTCCTGGCTGGCCAGCACTTCGCTGCCGTCGACTTCCCAGGTGTTCAGAATCTTCCCCCGTAGCGGCAAGATCGCCTGAAACTCTTTGTCGCGCGCCTGCTTAGCCGAGCCGCCAGCGGAATCACCTTCCACCAGAAACAGTTCGGAGCGCATCGGGTCCTGCCCAGCGCAATCGGCCAGCTTGCCAGGCAGCGCCGGGCCTTGAGTGATGCGTTTGCGCTCGACCTTCTTGCCGGCTTTGAGGCGGCGGTTGGCGTTGCTGATCGCCAGTTCGGCAAGCTGCTGACCGAGTTCCGGATGACCGTTAAGCCATAGGCTAAAGGCGTCTTTCACCACACCGGAGACAAAGGCTGCGGCCTCACGGGAAGACAGGCGCTCTTTGGTCTGCCCGGAGAACTGCGCATCCTGCATCTTCATCGACAGCACGAAGGCGATGCGCTCCCAGATATCTTCCGGGGCCAGCTTGACCCCGCGCGGCAGCAGACTGCGAAACTCACAGAACTCGCGCATGGCATCCAGCAGGCCTTGGCGCAGGCCGTTGACGTGGGTGCCGCCCTGAGCCGTGGGGATCAGGTTGACGTAGCTTTCCTGCACCGCGTCGCCGCCTTCCGGCAGCCACAGCAGCGCCCAATCTACGGCTTCTTTATTGCCCGCCAGACTGCCGCAGAACGGCTCATTGGGTAGCCGTTCAAATTCGCTAACCGCATCTACCAGATAGGAGCGCAGGCCGTCTTCGTACATCCACTCGACTTTCTCGCCGCTGGCTTTGTCCTCGAAGCTGACCGCGAGCCCCGGGCACAACACCGCCTTGGCTTTCAGTACGTGCTTGAGACGGCTGACCGAGAATTTGAAGGAGTCGAAGTACTTGGCATCTGGCCAGAAATGCACGCTGGTGCCGGTGTTGCGCTTGCCCACGGTGCCGACCACGGCCAGGTCACTGGCCTTGTAGCCGTCGGCGAAGCTCATCTGGTATTCATTGCCGTCGCGTTTGACCGTGACGATCACGCTGGTCGACAGCGCGTTGACCACCGAGATGCCCACACCGTGCAGGCCGCCGGAGAACTGGTAGTTCTTGTTACTGAATTTGCCGCCGGCATGCAGCTTAGTAAGGATCAGCTCGACCCCTGGCACGCCCTCTTCCGGGTGAATGTCCACTGGCATGCCGCGACCGTCGTCGAGCACTTCCAGGGAGTTGTCCTCGTGCAGGATCACCTGAATCGATTTGGCATGCCCGGCCAGCGCTTCGTCGACGCTGTTATCGATGACTTCCTGGGCCAGGTGGTTGGGCCGGCTGGTGTCGGTGTACATGCCCGGGCGTTTGCGCACCGGGTCGAGGCCGGAAAGGACTTCGATGGCATCGGCGTTGTAAGAGCTAGAACCTTGCTGGGCCATGGGGTCTCTTGTTCGTCAATTGAGAGCGGAAAAGTCGATATCCTGCCACAGATGGCGAGGAATACCGGCGAAAGCGAAAAGCATCGGCAAACGCTCGGCAAAACCCTGAAAGCCATGATCGCCGCCTGCCTGGATACGCAGCGTACAGGCGCGGTAATAGCTCTGGGCATCGCGATAATCGAGGGTTTCGTCGGCAGTCTGCAGCCACACCTGATAGCGCGCAGGGTCTTGCAGCGCCAGCACATCCAGTTCGGCCAAGGCCGTTACATGGTCAGCCGTCAGCTCCCAGGTCTCATCGCTGTAATAGTTCTTCTGCGGGCCCAGGTAACCATCGAAACGCAGGTGCGGGCGCACGGCGGGATTGATCAGCAGCGCCGGCAGCCCATGGCGCTCGGCCAAGTGGGTCGCATAGTAGCCGCCCAGGGAGCTGCCAACCAGCACGGGCCGACCAAGCTCAGCAATCAGCGCTTCGAGCTGGGCCATCGCCTGGCGTGGATGGTGATGCAACGCCGGCACCCGTAGCTGCGCGGCCAGGCCCAGCTGCGCCATGGCGCGCTGCAACTGGCTGGCCTTGAGCGATGCCGGCGAGCTGTTAAGCCCGTGGATATAGAGAATGGATGTGGTCATGGGGCGGGAGGCTAACCGGTTGCGGCGACCGGCTGCAACCGGTTAGCCGAGCGGCTTAATAGCCTTTGATGGTGTAATCGATTTCGAACTTGATCCCGGTCACCCGCGATACACCAGTTTCCAGGCGACCGTCGTCAAACAGGCGCAGCCAGCGATAGCCCGGCGCGGTTTTATCCACCTGAAACTCCTCGCTGCCCGGCGCAAACTGCACACAGGTCGAAGGCGACGCCAGCAAACGGATTGGGCCGCGCTGCTGATCGAGTTCCTGATGGATATGCCCCCAGAGCACCGCACGCACCTGACTGAAACGCTCGAGCACGGCAAACAGGGCATCCGGGTTGCGCAGACCGATGGGCTCCATCCATTTGCAACCGATGGACACCGGGTGGTGATGCAGGCAGATCAGGTGATGACGATCCGGCGCTTCGCTTAGCGCGCGCTCCAGCAAGGCAAGCTGCTGTTCGTTGAGGTAACCGGGCACGGCACCGGGGATCGAAGAGTCGAGCAAAGTCACGCGCCAGTTGCCCAGGTCGATCACCGGCTCCAGCAGATCACTGCCGACGCAGGCGGCCTGCATGGCAGGCACTTCATCATGGTTACCGGGGAACCAGCGCGCGGGCGCGGGGATGGCAGCGGTCATCTCGCGGAAGCGCTGGTAGGACTCAGCGCTGCCGTCCTGCGAGAGGTCGCCACTGGCCAGGATCAGGTCGATCTGCGGTTGCTCCTGCAGCACACGCTCGATCACCCGCTGCAAGCTGTCCTGGGTATCCATGCCCAATAGCTTGCCTGCCCCGTCGGCAAACAGGTGACTGTCGGATAACTGCACCAGCAGTACCGAGCGATCAACAGCAGTGGTTTTAGTCGGCGCGCCCGGCAAGACCTTCTCCTTGAGCGGAATGCGTGAATTATGCTGGCTAGCCCTACGGGCGGTAAACCCGCGAAAGGGGAATAGATCACAGAACGTCCGCTGTAAATCCAACGCCCACCCTAAGGCTAGCGCGTATCGGAATAATGCGCCTGCGACTGATTATCGGCAGAACGTGGAAAAACCTAACGCACGGGCGCCAGTTCGTGACCGCAGGCCAGGCAGTGGCTCAGCCACTCGCCGAGAAACAGATTGAGCTGGGTCTTCTCATCCGGCTGATGCATGGCGGCGTTGGGGTAGGGATAAATGCCGTGAAAGCGCCGCGCACTCTGCGTGCCGACGACCTCGGCCATGCGCGCATCGTGATAGACCCGCACTTCCAGACGCGGCACCGGCAGCCAGGACAGGCTGTGTTCCTGGCGTACTTCGATGGTCGAGGTATAAGGGCAGGTTTCCAGCACCTCCAGGGCCAGCACGCCGAGCAGGTGTTCGCCCTGACTGAGAGCCACACGACGAACCTGCTGCCGGCCATCCCCGCGCATGTCCGGCAGCAGCTGCAGCAGGCGCACATAGTTGAGTTCGCAAGCGGTTTGCAGCTCGACCAGGTCGACCCGATAACGCTCGCGCAGCAGGTTCACGACCACAACCCCCGCACTTCAGCGCGGTTCAGCGCCAACCACTGCAGGGCAATGATGCTGGCAGCATTGTCGATCCGCCCGTCTTTCAGCGCATCCAGGGCATCTTCCAGCGGCCAGACGTGCACGCGGATGTCCTCGCCCTCTTCCGCCAAGCCATGCACGCCGCCGGCCCCCTCGCTGTCGCAGCGGCCGACAAACAGGTGCACACGCTCATCCGAACCACCGGGTGATGGGTAGTACTGGGTAATCGGCCACAGCGAGGTCAGCGGTAGATTGGCTTCCTCCAGCGCCTCACGGCGGGCCACTTCCTCCGGCTGCTCGTCCTTGTCGATCAAGCCGGCGACCAGCTCCAGCAGCCAGGGATTGGTGCTTTTATCCAGCGCACCGACACGGAACTGTTCGATCAGCACCACGCAGTCGCGCTGCGGATCGTAGGGCAGCACGCACACCGCATCGTGGCGCACAAACAGCTCGCGGGTAAGCGCAGGACCCATGCCACCGGCAAACTGACGATGGCGCAAACGCAGCCGATCAAGCTTGTAGAAGCCGCTAAAGCAGGCCTCGCGCTCGATCACTTCGACATCTTCTCGTTGCATAACGCCCCCTGATTAACAGAAACGGGCCCGAAGGCCCGTCCTAGTTGCATCCTATGCTGCGCCGAAACAGGGCGCAGCAAAAGCTCTATCAGACCTTGTGGTAGAGCTGCGCACCCTGCGCCTTAAACTCCTCTGCCTTGGCTTGCATGCCCGCCTCAGCGTCCAGGTCGAGTGCGGCGATGCGCTGCTCTTCAGCATAGACGCGAACTTCCTGGGTGATCTTCATCGAGCAGAACTTCGGCCCGCACATGGAGCAGAAGTGTGCCACCTTCGCCGAGTCCTTGGGCAACGTTTCGTCGTGATAACTGCGCGCGGTATCGGGATCGAGACCAAGGTTGAACTGATCTTCCCAACGGAATTCGAAGCGCGCCTTGCTCAGCGCGTTGTCGCGAATCTGCGCGCCGGGGTGACCTTTGGCCAAGTCCGCAGCATGGGCGGCGATCTTGTAGGTGATGATGCCGGTCTTGACGTCATCCTTGTTCGGCAGGCCCAGGTGCTCCTTGGGCGTGACGTAGCAGAGCATGGCGCAACCGAACCAGCCGATCATCGCCGCACCGATGCCGCTGGTGATGTGGTCGTAACCCGGCGCGATATCGGTGGTCAGCGGGCCGAGGGTGTAGAACGGCGCCTCGTCGCAGCACTCCAGCTGCTTATCCATGTTCTCCTTGATCAGCTGCATCGGCACGTGGCCAGGGCCTTCGATCATGGTCTGCACGTCGTGCTTCCAGGCGATCTTGGTCAGCTCGCCGAGGGTTTCCAGCTCGCCGAACTGCGCTTCGTCGTTGGCGTCGGCAATCGAACCCGGACGCAGGCCATCGCCCAGCGAGAAGCTGACGTCGTAGGCCTTCATGATTTCGCAGATGTCTTCGAAATGGGTGTAGAGGAAGTTCTCTTTATGGTGCGCCAAGCACCACTTGGCCATGATCGAACCACCGCGCGAAACGATACCGGTGACACGCTTGGCGGTCATCGGCACATAACGCAGCAACACACCGGCGTGGATGGTGAAGTAGTCCACGCCCTGCTCGGCCTGCTCGATCAGGGTGTCGCGGAACAGCTCCCAGGTCAGCTCTTCGGCTGCGCCGCCGACTTTCTCCAAAGCCTGGTAGATCGGCACGGTACCGATTGGCACCGGCGAGTTGCGGATAATCCACTCGCGGGTTTCGTGAATGTGCTTGCCGGTCGACAGGTCCATGACCGTGTCCGACCCCCAGCGAATGCCCCAGGTCAGCTTGGCTACTTCTTCTTCAATGGAAGAGCCCAGCGCCGAGTTGCCGATGTTGCCGTTGATCTTCACCAGGAAGTTACGGCCGATGATCATCGGTTCCAGTTCGGTGTGGTTGATGTTGGCCGGGATGATCGCGCGGCCGCGGGCAATCTCTTCACGAACAAATTCGGGGGTGATGATTTTCGGCACGCTGGCGCCGAAGCTGTGGCCGGGGTGCTGCTGATCGAGCAGACCAGCGGAGCGCGCCACTTCCAGCTTCATATTTTCGCGGATGGCAACGTATTCCATCTCGGCGGTGATGATGCCTTTGCGCGCGTAGTGCATCTGGCTGACGTTGGCGCCGGCCTTGGCGCGGCGCGGATTGTTGACGTGGGCGAAACGCAGCTTGGTCAGCTCGGCATCGGCCAAGCGCTGCTGGCCGAAGTTGGAGCTCAGGCCAGGCAATCGCTCGGTGTCGCCACGGGATTCGATCCACGGCGAGCGCACATCGCCCAAGCCCTTGCGCACGTCGATAATGACCTTGGGATCGGTGTACGGGCCAGAGGTGTCGTAGACCACTACAGGCGCGTTGATCTCGCCACCGAAGTCGGTGGGGGTAACGTCCAGGCTAATTTCCCGCATCGGCACCAGGATGTCCGGGCGCGAGCCCTGCACATAGACTTTCTGCGAACGCGGAAAAGGTTGGATCGACTGCTGGTCGACCTGGGCTGACTCACTCAGGATCGGGTTGAGGTTTTTTTCTTGTGTGCTCATCGGCGGCTCTCCAGGGCTATATGTCGGAGCGAACCTGGAGATGAATGAGCGGCGAAAGGCGCACCAGGGGCGGTGCCAGAGGCTCGCCGAAGGGAGGGCGAGCACATCTTGTTCCCTACGCAGGCCTTAACCTGATCAGGTTCAACGGGATCCGGCAGCTGCCAATCTCAGCCCCGCAATTGGGGCACCCCGACAAGAACGCGGCCAGTCTAATCAACCCCAGCCAATAAAACCAACTCGGGAGTCAATTTCTTATGACCCATGCGTCGGAAAGTGACGCGAGCAGCCACTACAAATAACCCGACAGGCAGAACACGCCATGGATTGTTGCAATCTACACTCATTCAGCCCCAGACAAATCTTGACCCTCTAGGCAGCGCCCCTATAGCCTTGCCGATTACCGCCAAAATCAGGATCACACCCATGTTGCGCAGACTCTCTCTGGCTCTCGCTGTGGCCGCCGCGTCCAACGGAATGGCCTGGGCTGCTGAACAAGCCCCGCTGTCTACCAAAACTGACCTGGTCACGGTTTACCAGGAAGCCGCCGCCAACAATGCCGACCTGGCCGCCGCCCGCGCAGATTATGAAGCGCGCAGCGAAGTAGTCCCCCAGGCCCGCGCAGGCCTGCTGCCGAACCTGTCTGCCGGCGCCAACCTGAGCGACACCCGCACCCAGGTCGATTCGCCGGCCAACACCAGCTCGCGCAGCGGCATGGTGTACCAGGCCAACCTGAGCCAGCCGCTGTTCCGCGCTGACCGCTGGTTCCAGTTGCAGGCCGCCAAAGCGACCAACGAACAAGCCGTGCTGGAACTCTCGGCCACCGAGCAGAACCTGATTCTGCAGAGCGCTGAAACCTACTTCGCGGTGCTGCGCGCCCAGGACAACCTGGCCTCGACCAAGGCTGAAGAAGCCGCGTTCAAGCGTCAGCTGGATCAAGCCAACGAGCGCTTCGATGTCGGCCTGTCGGACAAGACTGACGTACTGGAAGCCCAGGCCGGTTTTGACACCGCCCGCGCCAACCGCATCATCGCCCAGCAACAGGTGGAAGACGCCTTCGAGGCCCTGATCACCCTGACCAACCGCGACTTCGCCGCTCTGGAAGGCATCGAACACAGCCTGCCGATCCTCGCGCCAACGCCGAATGACGCCAAAGCCTGGGTCGACACCGCCGCCGCGCAGAACCTCAATCTGCAAGCCAGCAACTACGCCGTTGAAGCCGCCGAAGAAACCCTGCGCCAGCGTAAGTCCGGCCACGCCCCGACTCTGGACGCGGTTGCCAGCTACCAAAAAGGCGACAACGACAGCCTCGGCTTCAGCAACTCCGGCGCACCCGGTCAGGCGCGTTTCAGCGGTGATGTCGAGCAACGCTCGATTGGCCTGCAACTGAATATCCCGCTGTACAGCGGCGGCCTGACCAGCTCCCAGGTGCGCGAGTCCTACCAGCGCCTGAACCAGACCGAGCAGCTGCGTGAAAGCCTGCGCCGTCAGGTGGTGCAAAACACCCGCAACCTGCACCGCGCGGTGAATACCGACGTGGAAACCGTGCAGGCGCGCAAGCAGTCGATCATCTCCAACCAGAGCGCCCTGGAAGCCACCGAAATCGGCTACCAGGTCGGTACGCGTAACATCGTTGACGTGCTCGACGCCCAGCGCCAGCTGTACAGCTCGGTGCGCAACTACAACAACGCGCGTTACGACTACATCCTCAACAACCTGCGCTTGAAGCAGGCCGCCGGCACCCTCAGCCCCGACGACCTGGCCGCCCTGGAGCAGTACCTGAAATCCGACTACAACCCGGATGAAGACTTCCTCCCGCCGGACCTGGCCAAAGCCGCCGAAGCCCAGCTGCGTGGCAACCCGCAGTACTGAGTTGAGCAAAACAAAAAAGCCCGCTGAATTCAGCGGGCTTTTTTATGGAACACGATTTGTAGGAGCGGGCCATGCCCGCGATTGCAATTTCGCGGGCATGGGTTAGGCACCCCCGCCGCTCCTACATAACCTATTGCGACTTACCCTCAAGCAACCGCTCAAGCCCTGCCAGCAAACGCGCCAGCGCGCCCTGATTGGCCTGCATCACCGCCAACCCGGCATCACGCATGACCTGCGCTGCCTCAGGCTCACGCCATAGTTGCGCGACTCGCTGCGCCAGACCGTCGGCATCCGCCACCTCGCTCAAGGCGCCGGCAGCGCGCAACTGCGCGGCAATCTCGAGAAAGTTAAACAGGTGCGGGCCGCTCAGCACCGGCTTACCCAGCGCCGCCGGCTCCAGCAGGTTATGCCCGCCATTGGCCACCAGGCTGCCGCCGACAAAAGCGATATCGGCCAAGGCATAGAGAAACAGCAGCTCGCCCATGGTGTCGCCGAGCAGCACCTGATCGCTCGCCAGCAGCGCTTCGCCAGTGGAACGGCGCCGCGCGCTAAAGCCTTGCCGTTGGCACAACTCAAACACCGCATTGAAGCGCTCGGGATGGCGCGGCACCAGAATCAGCAACGCATCGGGGTTGTGGGTGAGCAATTCACGGTGGGCAGCGAGAACGATCTCGTCTTCACCAGCATGGGTGCTTGCGGCGATCCACACCGGGCGCTGCGTAGCCTGCCATTGCTCCCGCAAGGCAGCGGCGCGGGTCAGCAGCGCCGGATCAATCGTTAGATCAAACTTGATCGAGCCGGTGACCTCAACGCACTCCGGCCGCGCACCCAGACTGCGAAAGCGTTCGGCTTCCAGCGTCGTTTGCACGGCCAGTAAATCCAGTTCGGCGAGCATCGGCGCGGTGAGGTTGGCAAAGCGCGCATAGCCACGGGCCGAACGCTCGGACAGCCGCCCGTTGGCCAGCGCCACCGGGATGCCACGCGTGGCGCACTGGTGGATATGGTTGGGCCACAGCTCGGTTTCCATAATCACCGCCAGCTTGGGCTGCACGCGGTCGAGAAAGCGCGCGGCTGCCCAAGGCAGGTCATACGGCAGGTAGCAATGCTGCACCCGCCCGGCGTACTCCGCGCCGCCGAACATGGCCTGAATGCGCTCCGAGCCGGTCGGCGTCATGCAGGTGATGGTGATCGGCAACTGCGGATAACGCGCCAGCAGCTCACGCACCAGCGGCGCGGCGGCGATGCTCTCGCCTACCGACACCGCATGCAGCCAGATACCGCCAGGCTTGAGCGGCGGCAAGCCCAGCGCAAATCGCTCGCCGATGCGTTTGGCATAGGCTGGCGCCTGCCAGGCACGCCAGGCCAGACGCCCGGCCACCAGCGGCAGGCCAAGATGAAACAACAGGGTGTAGAGGCTTCTATTCATGGCGCGCAGCTTATGCACTTTGGCCAATACCGTCGAGTCAGGCGCAGGCCCGCATCAGCAGGCCGTTGAAAAATGTAGGCGAGGCAGGCAAGACAAGGCGCTACGTTAGTAACAGCCTCCGGCTGGTCAAAGCGGCGAGGAAGCGGACTGGGCTCGCACGCGAGTTTACGTGCTGTAAATGAGCATTCCGAGACGCCGCGTCCCGGCCTGTTTTTAACGCAGTATTGCCAACGCAGGTAGTTTTTCAGCGGCCTGCTAGCCAATCGCCTGCAAATGCTGGGCAAAACACTCAGCGAGCCACAACGCCGCCGGCCCCAACGCCTCATCACGGCGGCAGACCAGCTCGACCACCAGCGGTGGCGGCGTCCAGTCGCTGCTCAACTCCACCAGCTGGCTCTGATAGGTCGGATACTGCACCACATGGCGCGGCAGCCAGGCCCAGCCGAGGTTGCGCATCAGCAGCTCGGCCATGGCGTAGAAGCTGTCGGTGCGCCAGACCGACGGGCTGAGCTGCTCGCCGCCCGGATAGTGGCTGTCCTGCGGCGCCATCAGCAGCTGCCGATGCCGCGCCAGTTCACGCCGATCGACATGCCCGGCCCCCGCCAAGGCATGCCCGGCCCCGCACACGGTCACCATCTCGATGGTGCCCAGGCGCTGACGCTCCAGGGCGTCGGGCATTTGCTCATGGTGGAACAGCAGTCCGAGGTCAGCGCGGTGCTCCAGCAACTTGCGCGCAACATCACCCTGAGCTCCGCTAGCCAGCTGCACCTCCAGCAGCGGGAATTGCTGAGCCAGCGCCTCCAGGCTGTCGAGCACCGGCTGATAAGGCATCGCCTCATCCTGCGCCAGACGCAGGCACACCTCTTCGCCACGCACCAGGCCCAGCGCACGGCCTTCCAGGCGCTGACATTGGCGCAATACCTCACGCGCCTCTTCCAACAAGGCCGCGCCGGCGTCTGTCAGGCGCGGCTGACGGCCACTGCTGCGCTCGAACAGACGCACGCCAAGATCGGCCTCCAGCAAGGCAATCGCATTGCTCACCGCCGATTGCGCGCGCTGCATTTGCCGGCCCACGGCGGAGAACGACTGGCCATCGGCGACGCTGACAAACAGGCGAATCTGCTCCAGGCTCCACTGCATAACCCATCTCCATATCAGATAGGTAATCACTTTATCCCATCCGCCAGATCACTAGAATGGCCGCCAGATCACTATGGAGGCCACATCATGGGCGGCTATCTCTACCTTGCAATTGCCATCACGGCCGAAGTCATCGCCACCACCTCGATGAAGGCCCTGGATGGTTTCAACAAACCCCTGCCCCTGCTGCTGGTTGTGGTCGGCTACGCCATCTCGTTCTGGATGCTCAGCCTGGTGGTGAAAACTATCCCGGTCGGCGTCGCGTATGCAGTATGGGCAGGTCTGGGCATCGTGCTGGTAAGCATCGCGGCGGTGTTTCTTTACCAGCAGCGCCTGGACCTACCGGCCATGCTCGGCATGGGCCTGATCGTCGCCGGCGTCGTAGTGATTCAGTTGTTCTCGCAAAGCGTCGGGCATTAAGCCGGTTCTGGCCAGGGAGGCGCGCTAGCGCGGGCGGGTTATACTGCGCGCCTGTTTTCCCGGTGAGACACATGCATGTCCCAGGCGTTAAGCACTGATGTTTTGATCGTGGGCGGCGGTATCGCCGGCCTTTGGCTGAATGCGCGCCTGCGCCGCCAGGGCTTTGCCACCCTACTGGTGGAAAACGCCCGCCTCGGCGGCGGGCAAAGCGTGAAATCCCAGGGCATCATCCATGGCGGCGCCAAATACGCCCTGCATGGCGCACTGACCGGCGCCTCCGAAGCCATCGCCGATATGCCGCGGCGCTGGCGTGAAGCCTTGGCTGGCAACGGCGAGCTGGATCTGGCCGGTGTGCGCCTGCTCTCCGATGCCCACTACCTGTGGTCGCCCGGCAGCCTGGCCGGCAATATCACCAGTTTTTTTGCCAGCAAGGCGGTGCGCGGCCGCGTCGATCAGGTCAAGGGCGAGCAACTGCCACCCGCCCTGCAACACCCGAAATTCAAGGGCAAGGTCTACCGCCTGGCCGAACTGGTGCTGGATGTGCCGAGCCTGATCAGTCGCCTCAGCGAGCTGGCCGGCGACGGCCTGCTGGCTGCCGAGCGCATCGAACCGCTGCGGGAAAATGGCGAATTGGTTGGCCTGCTGATTGATGGGCGCGAGGTTCGCGCACAACGCATCATCCTTAGCGCAGGGCGCGGCAATGCCGAGCTGCTTAGCGCCCTCGGCCTGAGTCAGCCGGCCCAGCAATTGCGACCGCTGCATATGGCGCTGGTCAAAGGTCCAACGCTAAAGCCGCTATATGCTCACTGCCTGGGCGGCGGGCCGAAGCCGCGCGTAACCATCACCACCCACCCGGCTGCCGACGGCCAGTTGGTCTGGTACCTCGGTGGCGATCTGGCCGAAGCCGATGGCGTGGCCCGCAATGAGGCGGAGCAAATCCAGGCGGCGCAGAAAGAGCTGAGCGAGCTGCTGCCCTGGGTCGATCTGTCCGCCGCGCAATGGGCTACGCTGCGCGTTGAACGCGCTGAACCAGCGCAATCCGGCCTGGTACGCCCGGACAACGCCTTCCTGCACGAGCAGGACAAGCTGCTGGTCGGCTGGCCGACTAAACTGGCCTTAGCCCCGGACTTTGCCGACCGCGTGCTGGCGGCGCTGGCCCGCGATGGCATTCAACCGGCGCAGCACCCGCCACTGCCCGCGCTGCCGCGCCCGACCGTCTCCCTACCCGCCTGGGAGGAACTGTTCTGATGCATCCACTGCACAGCCTGCACAACCTGCATCGCCCACTGGGCGCCACCGAGCTGCTGGTTTCGCCGCTGGGCCTGGGCACGGTCAAGCTGGGCCGTGATCAAGGGGTGAAATACCCCAACGGTTTCACCATCCCCGATGACGCCGCCGCCCGCGAACTGCTGGCCCAGGCCCATGACCTAGGCATCAACCTGATCGACACCGCACCGGCCTACGGCACCAGCGAAACCCGCCTCGGCCCGTTGTTACGCGGCCAGCGCCAGCAGTGGGTGATTGTCAGCAAGGTCGGCGAAGAGTTCGACAACGGCCAGTCGCGCTTCGACTTCAGCCCGGCGCACACCCGTTTCTCGGTGGAGCGCAGCCTCAAGCGTCTGGAAAGCGACTTTATCGACCTGGTGCTGGTGCATTCCGACGGCAACGATGTGGCGATTCTGCGTGACAGCGGCGTGTACGAAACCCTGGCCGAGCTTAAACGCGAGGGCAAGATTCGCGGCTTCGGCCTTTCCGGCAAAACCGTCGAAGGTGGCCTGCTGGCCCTTGAGCAGGGTGATTGCGCGATGGTCACCTACAACCTCAATGAGCAGGCCGAGCAGGCCGTACTCGACTACGCCGAACTGCACGGCAAAGGCATCCTGATCAAGAAGGCCCTGGCCAGCGGTCATGCCTGCCTGGCGCCGGGTGTCGACCCGGTGCGCGCCAGCTTCGAGCTGATCTTCGGCCACCCAGGCGCCTGCAGCGCGATCATCGGCACCATCAATCCGCAACACCTGGCGCACAACGTCGCCACCGCTGCCGCTGTAATTCAGGATATTGCCTAAGCGTTCACGCCCGCCCATCTGTGCCAAGCTCTCAGGCCGTATCCATGTCCGCGAGGAGTTGCCATGCCGCGCACCCTGATCCGCAAAGACCCCAGCAACTTCAAGACCCTGCAGCTGTTTGTCGAAGCCAGCCCGGAAGGGCTGAGCTATCAGGGCCTGGGGATGCCGCTGAACTTTGCGCAGATGCTGGAGAAGCGCAAACCGGTAAACGTGGCCGACACCCAGCGCTTTGCCGTGGAGCTGGCCAACCTAGGCGTTTCGGTGCGCCTGACCCTCTGCTGGCAGGGCCGCGAATACTGGGTGCTGGTGCGTCAACGCCGCGCGGATCGCGGCGATGTGGTACTCAAGCTGATCTCCGGTTACGTGCCGGCCCATGAGCTCAACCTGCCGCTGCTGACCGCAATTCAGGAAGTGGCCGAAGAATGCCTGCTGGAAACCCCGGAAGGCTGGCTAAGCGGACGCTTTGGCGACACCTGGCTGCCGACGCCCTACCAGAGCAGCCTGCACTACCGGGAAACCGCGCACTTCAGCCTCAGCTCGCTGTCCGGCGCGGCGCGGTCAGTGCAGTGTGGCAACCTCAAGCTGCTCGAACGCCCGCGCGCTTACGTGCACCTGCCAACCGCCTCATTGCAGCTGGTGTATGACCTGCGCCTGGATCTGCCCAAGGAAACGCGGCAGCTCAGCCTGCTGCATGTCGACGAGCATCTAGAAGATGGCCAACTGATCGCCCGCCTCAATCGTGCGCGCCCCGACCTGTTTCTGATTGCCCTGGACCAGGGCCGACCGACCGCAGAGCTGCTGACCCTTAAGCAAGGTCAACTGTCACCCGCGAGCACCCGCGGTCTATGGCTGGCGGAGAGTTTTGCGCCACAGGATGGCTGGCTGGTGCGCGAGGAGCGCATTCGCTGGAAGGATTGGCTAAGCCTGCAAGGCATTTGAACGCAGCCGCAGAGGCAATCTGCAACGGCCAAAACCGTAGGGTGGATGACGCTCTTTTCATCCACCTTTACCGCGTATCGGTGGATGGGTGAAGCGCCAACCACCCTACAATTGGCTGGCGCAGACGCAAAAAAGCCCCACCTAAGCAGGGCAAAAAGGGATTTCAGGCAGACGGGCTAGACTCATCCAGCCCGCGTAACAACTACTTCAATTCGCTGGAACTCTTGCCCAGCAGGCGCCTGGCAACGATCAGCAACTGGATCTGCTGGGTGCCCTCGAAGATGTCGAGAATCTTCGAGTCGCGCGCCCACTTCTCCAACAGCTCGTCCTCGCCATAACCCAGGGCACCGGCCAACTCGACGCATTTCAGCGTCACCTCATTAGCCACCCGCCCGGCCTTGGCCTTGGCGATGGAGGCTTCCTTGGAGTTGGGCAGCTTGTTGTCGGCCATCCAGGCGGCTTTCAGGGTCAGCAGGCGCGCGGCTTCCCATTCAGCCTCCAGGCGATAGAGGGTCGCCTCGGCATGGCTGACGCTGAGCAACGGCTTGCGGTAATCCAGAGTGCAAACCTTCTTCAGCAGCTCGCGGGTACGATCCAGCGACGCCTTGGCCACGCCCACCGCCATGCCGGCGACCAGCGGGCGGGTGTTGTCGAAGGTTTCCATCACCCCGGCAAAGCCTTTCTGCACATCGATTTCCGGGTTGCCCAGCAGGTTGGCTGCCGGCACCCGGCAATCAGTGAAACTGATCGAGGCCGTATCCGAGGCCTTGATGCCAAGCTTCTTCTCTAGACGCGTCACCGTCATGCCCGGCGTGCCGTGCTCAACCACAAAGGACTTGATCGCCGCACGACCGAGGCTCTTGTCCAGGGTGGCCCAGACCACCACCGCATCGGCGCGCTCGCCAGAGGTAACGAAGATCTTCTCGCCGTTGAGCACGTAGTGATCGCCATCCTTGATCGCCGTGGTGCGAATCGCCGCCGAGTCCGAGCCGCAACCCGGCTCGGTAATCGCCATGGCCGCCCAGGTGCCGCCAAAGCGCGCCAGCTGCTCATCATTGGCCACCGCGGCAATCGCCGCATTGCCCAGGCCCTGACGCGGCATGGCCAGAAGCAAACCGACATCGCCCCAGCACAGCTCCATCACACCCAGCAGGGCGGACAGATTGCCGCCATTCTTGATGCCTTCCTGCTGTTCACGGGCCGCGCCGCGCTTGCTCGCCGAGGTGGCGCCGATGGCGTCCGGCGAGCCGGCGTTCATGCCATCGAGCAGCGCCGCGAGCAGGTCCAGCTCCTTGGGATAGGCATGCTCGGCCTTGTCGTACTTACGTGAAAGCGGGCGAAAGTAATTCTCCGCCACCTGATGGGCCTGATTGACCAAGCCACGGAATTTCTTTGGGGTTTCCAGATTCATACATCCTCCTCGAAGTGGAGTTCAGCGCGTCGTGAGCGCAGGACGGGCAAGGCGGAAGTTGGCGAGAAAGCGGAGTTTACAAATGTAAATGAGCATTTCGAGCCGACTTCCAACGCAGTCCGTACCAGCGCAACAGCGCTGAAACCACTTCACAGCTGTAGGCCGCCGGCCATAATCGCCAGCGCACGCAAATCGCGGTACCAGCGCTCGGCTGGATGTTCTTTGGTAAAGCCGTGGCCACCGAGCAACTGCACTGCGTCGGTGCCGATTTTCATGGCCTTTTCGCTGCACAGCAGGCGCGCCAGATAAGCTTCGCGCTGGAACGGCAAACCCTGCTCGGCACGGGCACAGGCGCGCCAGACCATCAGGCGCATGGCATCGATCTCCACGGCCATGTCCGCGACCATAAAAGCCACACCCTGGCGATGGCTGATCGGCTCGCCGAAGGCCAGCCGCTCGTTGCAGTACGGCACCACATAATCCAGCGCCGCCTGCGCCGTGCCCACGGCCAATGCGCACCAGGCCAGCCCGGCGTAATCGAGAAAACTCTGGTAGTTAAACTGCTCGGCGGCGAGACGCGCTTCAACCGGCACCTTGACGCCATTGAGCCGCACGCGCGCCGTGCTGCCAGCCTTCAGCCCCATGGCCGGTTGCGGGCTGCGTTGCAGACCTTTGGCGCCGGCCTCGACAATAAACAGCGCCGGGCCATCCGCCGCTTGCGCCGCGACGATCAGCTGGCTGGCATCCAGGCCGCGCAGCACCAGGCACTTTTCGCCGCTGAGGACGTAATGCTTGCCACGCTTGCGCGCCCGAGTCGCCAGCTTATGCGGGTCAAACAACGGCGTCGGTTCATTGACCGCAATGGCCATCACTGGCGCCGGCTCTCCACCGATAAAGGCCGGCAGCCAGCGCGCCTGCTGCGCGGCATTGCCCCAGCGGCGGATGCAGTTGGCCGCCGACAAGGGCACCAGCAATGCAGCAGCCAAAGACAAATCGCCCTTGCCCAGTGCTTCGACAATCAGCGCATTACTCAAAGTGGTGCGTTCGCCCGCCATACCGCCTTGGGCCTCACTCACCGCGTAGTGGGTCAGCCCCAGCTCATGCGCCTGGTTGAGCAAGGCAGCGGGCAGCGCGGCTTGTTCATCTGCATCATGGGCCAGCGGGCGCAGCACTTCGCCAGCGAAGGCTTCGAGCATCTCCACCAGCATCTGCTGCTCATCGGAGAGCGACAGATCAAACAAGGCATCGGGGTCAGCCGGGCGCGGCAATTGGGCAACTTTGCCCGCGCGCTGCGCGGCCGCACGAAAGCTCGCACGACTGCCGGTGTAGATAAGTTTTTCGAAGGGTTTGCGCAGCTTCAAGCGGTCCGGCCAGTCAGCCTGGGCGACTCGGTTGAGCATTGCCAGGGCACGGCCCTGTACGTCGGAAGTCATGGCATCTCGCTCCATGCGGGGGATGCCGATGATCATGCGCGCGGTCGGGGCAAGCGCCTATGACCGCGCCGACGCCAGCGACTGGCAAAGCAGCCAGTCGCTCTGGTCGTTTACTTGCTGCGGATCTTCTCGACGATGGCGGTAGTCGAGCTGTTTTCCACCAGGCCGAGCACGCGCACTTCGCCGCCATAGGCACGGACAATATCGCCGCCAACCACGCCCTCAATACCGTAGTCGCCACCCTTGACCAGCACATCCGGCTTGACCGCACGCAGCAGATTTTCCGGGGTGTCTTCACTAAAGCTCACCACCCAATCCACCGCCCCTAAGCCAGCCAGCACAGCCATACGCCGATCCACCGCGTTGATCGGCCGGCCCGGGCCTTTCAGACGACTGACCGAGGCATCGTCATTCACCGCCAACACCAGTCGATCACCCTGGGCGCGCGCCTGCTCCAGATAGGTCACATGCCCGGCGTGCAGGATGTCAAAACAACCATTGGTAAAGACAATCTTCTCGCCATGGGCGCGGGCGTCTTCGATGGCCAGCAGCAGTTGATCGAGGCTTAGCACGCCCCGCTCGGAGCCGGCCTCACGCTGGATCGCGCGGCGCAGTTCCGGCGCGCTGATCGCTGCAGTACCCAGCTTGCCGACCACGATACCGGCAGCCAAATTGGCCAGGGCGACCGCATGCGGCAACTCCTCGCCGGCAGCCAGGCTGGCGGCCAGGGTGGAAATCACCGTGTCGCCGGCACCGGTCACATCGAACACTTCGCGGGCACGCGCTGGCAGGTGCAGCGCCGGATGCTCTGGACGCAGCAGGGTCATGCCATGCTCGCCGCGGGTCACCAGTAGCGCGCCCAGCTCCAGCTCGGCCATCAGCGCCGCGCCCTTGGCCACCAGCTCGGCCTCATCGTGGCAAGGACCTACGATGGTTTCGAACTCGTGCAGGTTCGGGGTAATCAGGCTCGCGCCACGGTAGATGGAAAAATCCTTACCCTTGGGGTCAGCCAGCACGGCAATGCCCTTGCTGCGCGCCAGCTGCACCAGTGTCTGATGGTTCTGCAGCGCGCCTTTGCCGTAATCCGAGAGGATCAGCACCTTGATGCCATCCAGCTGCGCTTCGACGCTGGCGGCAAGTGCCGCGCTGTCGGTGCGGAACGGCTCTTCAAAGTCCATGCGCAACAACTGCTGATGACGGCTCATCACGCGTAACTTAACGATGGTCGGTTGATCTTTGATCGTCTGGAAGAAGGTCTTTACCCCAACCGCCTGCAGGCTGTTGCGCAGACTTTCAGCTGCTTCATCCTGCCCGGTCACACCGAGCAATGTCGCTGGCGCACCGAGGGCGGCGATGTTGAGCGCGACGTTGGCCGCACCACCCGGGCGATCCTCGATCTGTTCAACCTTGACCACCGGCACCGGCGCTTCCGGAGAAATCCGCGAGGTGCCGCCATGCCAATAACGGTCGAGCATAACGTCGCCCACCACCAGAACGGCAGCCTGGTCGAAACGCGGCATGGACAATTTCATAAACACTCCAGAAGCGGCTAAAACGAATCGCCGCAAATCATAACATTGGCAGGTAAATACGCAGGTCAACCGCCGAGCGTACGCACCCAGAACAGTTCGTGACGGCGCACCGCCTTGCGGAAGAATTCATCTTCACCGGTGGCCGGCCAGCGCCGCCCGACCAGCAGACGCTGAATCAACCGACGAATGCGCCGTTTAAGCGGCAATGCGCCTTGTAAATCGTGTTGCATGGCCAAGGCCATGGCCTTATCCAACTGCTGCGCGGCATCCAACCCTGGGCTCCACAAGCCATCCGCCGGCAGCGCTTCAATAGCTGGCGGCAGGGCAATGCCAAAGCCCGCCGGGCCCATGGGCCAGCGGTCGTTATCGTGCAGATGGTTGGCATACAGCAACAGAGTTTTCGGCTTCCAGCTGCTCAGCTCAATCGCCTCTAGCAGTGCCTGAGTGCTCGCCACATGGTCACTGTGCGGGTCCAACTGCGGGTGCGGCGTCACCACCACCTCAGGCTGAAAATGCTCAAGGGATGCCACCAGATCAGCCAGCAGATTGCGCCAGCTGGGCACGCCATCAGCATCGCCTGGCAGCTGGATTGAATTAGCGGCGCGTACGCTGCGAATATCACCTTCGCCCGCCTCGCGCGAAGCAAAAGCTGCCTCGGGTTGCGCCTGCATTGCAGGCAGCTGCAGGCAGTAATAGCCCAGCTGCAAACACTGATTCTGCGGCACACCGCCCCAGAGCGGGACAGCCAGGCTATCCCAGCTGCGCAGGCGCCCCTTGAGCCGAGCGGCACCGGCCTGATCCAGCCCCAACGCCTGATAGGTATCAGCCTCGATTTCGCCTTGAGTCAGGGTCACGATGCTGACATCGCGCGCCCGGCTATACAGACCAAATGCGGCAAGTTCGGCATCGTCGGCATGCGGCGCAATCACCATCAGGCGCTGCTCTGCATAATCCGGATTGCTCAGGGCAAATAGGGTGACGGCCGGTTCAATGCGACAGAAGCGGCCATGCAGCTGCAGCGTCCCGCCGACCAATGCATCTTGCTGACCGGACAGATTGAGGTAGCGACGGCCATGCACGCCCCGCTCGAAATCCTGACGGTCGCTACCGATCAGCACATAGGGATCCAACCAACGCCCCAGCCAGCTCGCCTTGAGCTGTACCTGCAGAATCAGGGTATCGGCAGCGCCAATATCGCCATCCAGCAATAAGCGCCCGGCTTCGATGCGCCCTACTAATGCAGGTACATCCTGAGCAAACTCATAGCTGTAATCGTCATCCGGGGCGTAAAACAGGTGATCGGCAAACCACGCCTCATGGGCCACCCAGCCCACCAGCAGAAGCAATGGCACCCACCACCAGGCGGCAAACACACCGAGCAGACACAACAGCACCAGCGCCACCAACAGCGCAATGCGCTTTTGCCGACGATGCTGCTTAAGTAGAGCTTGCTTGCGTCCAGACATAATCAGACCTGATAAACCGGCATGCGATTGCACCAGCGGTCTTTGTATTCGCGGTCGGCACGGCCAAAGGAATAACGCAGCGGCTTACCGAGCGCCCGCGCTTCAGCCCAGGCGGTTTGGGTGTTGATAAAGCTGAGCACGCTGCCGGGGCTGAACTCACGGTTTTGCGGATCAACACCGCCGTTGATGTACTCCAGACTGACCCATTGCGGCGCCTCGACGCGGTAGAGCACCTGGATCGCCACAGGCTGGTCGTTCAGGTAAATCAGCGATCCGGTCATAAAGTCGCGCATCAGGCTGAACACCTCGGCCAAATGCGCCTTGCCGGTCGCCTCGAAGCCCCAGCGGCGCTGAAACAGATCGGCGTAGATCAGCGCCTGCTCGGCTGCGGACAGCTCCAGCATCGGCCGGACAACACCACCCGCCTCTTCCAGCAGACGCTGCTCACGGCGTTGGTTGTAGCGGAATTTCTTGCTGTATTCCTCGGGCTCGCGGGCCAACGCCAGGCCTTCAGGCTGCTCACGACAGCCGACTACCTGCTCGGCATTCAGAGCCGACAGATAACGCACCTTATGGCGCAGCGGTATGTGCGCGCCGCTCGCCAGCGGCAGAATGATCTCGGCATTCCCCAGGTCGAACAGACCACGCTTACCCTGCTGTTTCAGCACATCCTTGGACAACGCCAGATGGCGATCCCAAGTCGCAATCGCCGCTTGCAGCTCACCATAGACAAACCAGCCAAGATAACGCACCGGCAAGCCCGCAAGCCCCGCCAAACGCTCGATGACCTGCGGATGGGTGGCGACGCTACCGCCGAACCGTTGCCAGGCACCGGCATAAACGGCAGCATCAATCGGCGTCCAGCCACGCTCACGCCAGGCACGTAAATGACTGAGCATCAGGCATCAGGCTCCGAACTCAGGTCGGTATCGTCAGCAAAATCTCGGGCATGCAGGCGCGCGTAGTAGCCATTGAGCGCCAACAACTCGTTATGGGTGCCACGCTCAACAATTTCACCCTGCTCCATCACCAGAATCAGATCAGCCTTCTCGATCGTACTCAAGCGATGGGCGATCACGATGGTGGTGCGCCCCTCGACAACCTTATCCAGTGCAGCCTGAATATGCCGCTCAGACTCGGTGTCCAGCGCCGAAGTGGCCTCATCGAGAATCAACAACGGCGCATCTTTGAGCAGCGCACGGGCAATTGCCAAACGCTGACGCTGCCCACCCGAGAGCAGCACACCGTTTTCACCGACCAGAGTGTCGTAGCCCTGCGGCATTTTTTCGATGAACTCAGCGGCGTATGCATCCTCAGCGGCACGCTTGACCGCGGCCAGTGGCGCGCCGGCCAGATCGCCATAGGCGATATTATTGCGCACGGTGTCATTGAACAGCGTGACATGCTGTGTCACCAAGGCGATATGGCGACGCAGGTTACGCAGCGTATAGTCTTCAACATCCAAGTCGTCGAGCAAAATCTGGCCTTGCTCATGGTGATAGAAACGCGGAATCAGGCTCGCCAACGTAGACTTGCCGCTACCAGAACGCCCGACCAACGCAACCATCTGCCCCGGTTCGGCAACAAAGGAAACATTATTGAGCACGGGCTTTTCACTGGTCGGATATTGGAAACTGAGATTGCTGACCTGCAAACGACCCGTTACTCGCTCACGCTCCTGAGTACCCTGGTCAACCTCAGGCGGCTCATCTAGTTGCTCGAAAATACTCTCAGCGCCAGCCACACCTTTTTGGATAGTCGAACTGACCTCGGAAAGCTGACGAATTGGCTTGGGCAGCAACCCTGCCAACGTGATGTAAGCCACTAGATCACCGGCACTGGCTTCACCGCGTAGCAACAACACCAAGAACATCAACACGGCCATGGCGCTATAGATCACCAGCTGCAGGCTTGGAGTGTAGATAGCGCCTGTTTTAACCATCTTCAGTTGCTTTAGGCGATTATCTTCGCTGGCTGTTTGGAAACGCTGTTGTTCATAACTCTCACCACCAAAGCTGCGCACGACTCGATAACCCTGAATGGTTTCCGAAGCCACATGGGTAACATCCCCCATCGCAACTTGAATTTTCTTACTTTGCTTACGAAATTTCTTACTAGTGCTAGACACCATCAATCCGATGATTGGCAGTATCGCAACCATAACCAGCGTGAGCTTCCAGTTCATCCATAACAAGGTTGCAAAAAGGAAGACAACAGTCATCCCCTCACGCACCACTACCTTGATCGCATCCGTGGCAGCACCAGTGACCATGGTCACGTTGTAAGTAAGTCTGGATATCAGGTGACCTGAGTTGTGGCTATCAAAATAACGATTGGGCAGCGTAAGAAGATTGTTGAATAGCGCAATACGCATATCTTGAACCAAGCCCATGGAAACTTTGGCGAGGTAGAAATTACCGAGAAATGAACCAATACCCTGCCAAAGAGCAATAAGAACGATAAGCAGGGGAACCGCCTGGAGCAGTTTTAGCTCTGCAAGCCAGGGCGCATGCTCTCGCATCCAGGGTATGCCAGCGAAAAGCCCGACATTCGGATCGCCAAGACCATCCACGAAAAACTTCAAGATGTAGCCAAGCATTGGTTGAGTTGAAGCGAAGATCAGAAACCCAAAAATACTGATCAAAAACATGCCAATGTAGGGTTTCACATACCCCAGCAGCCGAAAGTAGATTTTCAGACTGCTGGGCTGGACCGCATCACTTCTCGCATCACTCATGAATCAACTCACTTCAATACAGGCGGGTCGCAGTCTAACACTGTGCGGCTGTGCAATGAGGGCAAGCGTGAGGGCCAGGGGAAGCCAGACTATGAACCACTCCGCCCTGGGGGTGCCCCATAGACTGGCCGCATCAAACTGAAGCGCCGCCAGCGAGACAACCAAGGTTCCGAATACCAGCCGCCCTTCGGCGGAAAAACGACTCTGCCAAGCAATATGAAATGCGCTCAACCACAGGCCAATCCACAAAAGCACACCCGGCAAGCCCAGCTCAACTGCAACATGGGTGAAACCATTGTGCGTATGGTCGAAGCCCTCGGGGTAGTTGAACGTCACAACGCGATAATCCGTACCGACCCCCAGCCCGAGAAAGGGATTTTGCATAGCCATGTCTAGACTGGCCTGGAAAATTTCTGGCCGGTACGACAGTCCGCGCGCGAGAATGAACGGCGCAAAAAGCTCATAACCGACCCAGCAGACAAGTACGATAACTGTACCCCCCACCCACACAACGCGCCCACCACGAAGCAAGAGCAGGGCAGAAATACCGGCGATTAATGCAACCATTGCACCGCGGCTCTGCCCCAGCAACACAAACGCTAGGGCGAACAGCATCAGAACACCCCACAGAAAACTCTGCCAAACACCAGACGGTTTGAACCGTGCCCCCCAAATCACCACAAGCGTCATGACGTAGGCACCGAGAATCGGATGCCCCACCTGCCCCATGCCCTCAAGCCGAGCACTGAGAGGCTGTGCATCGCGGATATAAAAAAGGTAAATGCTCGCTGCACACGCAAGTGCCAAGCCTGCACAGGCCACCGCCAGACCTTGCCAAATACGCTCAGGATACTGAGAGGACAACAACGCCAAAGAGGCAAGAAAAACCCCTACATAAAACACGCGTTTCAATTCTCTTGCTGGCTCCTCCGCGCCAGTCCACAGGGTACTCAGCGCAGCCCAGGTCAAAAAGAGCAATAAAAACGAGCAGAACACCCGGTTTCTGCGCCAAACCCCCAGTAAATGCTGATGGAAGAGCATCATTGCTAGCAAACCCGGCAGCCAGAGCAAAACAACCAGTGCTTGCTGATAGATTTTATTGCTAGAGGCCCACGCAATCCCCATTAGAAACCACAAATAACCACCGGTTATCAGCAGCATTATTCCTGTCGCCTGAATCCTCAACATCAACTCCCAACGCCCAGGGCACTCAGCGGGCGGTTCAACCTAAAAAAGGGGTATTCTATGCCGTATCTAACATTCGATGCCTTACGTAATGAACGCCACCCCACAACTTGTCTATCTCGCCTTCGGCGCAGACATTTACCAACGCGAGGCGGTTTTCAGCATAGCCAGCGCGCTCGCCCATTCAGCACTCTGCGCAAGCGATCGGCAGTTTGAGATTAGGGTCTTTACCGACAATCCTCAGTTTTACACGGGACTCCCCGTCACAACTTGCACCATAGACCCTACCTGGGACGGCCCTCACCGCTACCATTTCAGGATCAAGCATGCCGTCTTGCTTAACGTGCTCAGTGAGTATGAAAAAGCTGTACTGATTGACACCGACACGTTTTTCCATACATCTCCTGACTCACTGTTCGGGCGCGTGACCGGTGGTCATCTGCTCTGCAATGCTATCGGAGCGGCTCTCGGAGAATCGCCATCGCTTCCCAGCCAGTCAGTCACCTACCTCAAGCAGACTGGACTTTGGGAGACGAACTTGCGCCAGACGAACTCTGGTGTAATCGGTCTAACCACGACTGACAAAGGGGTTCTCGAACATTCCATTAAGCTGATGGATAACCTGCGCCCACTGGCACCTGAGCTCTACACATTAGAAGAACTCAGCTTAGCTCTTGCAGCACATGGCCAGCTTCAACTCAACGCCTGCACCGACCTCATACACCACTATTGGAGCCGCAAGGCGCAGTTCAGAGCCAAAATCCAAGCGTGGTACACAAAGCATCATCGCGAGCCACTGAGCAAAGCAGCGATGACAGATGTACTGCTCGTGAATGATCGACTACCACGACCGCCACAGCCTTATCGTGGCTGGCAAAAAACCGTGACCGCTTTAATCGCTCAAGAGCGCCGACAGTTTCTGCGTGAGCTGCTTTATGGGTGTCATACCTACTCCAACGAGTTTGATCGCGCCTGTGCAGAGGCCTGGTGGGATAAGGCATTAGTCAATATTGAAGAACGTCTGGGAAAACCGTTGAGTACCGCACAAATAACGCTATGGCTTGCAGACCCATTGTTAAAACTGTTAGCGGGTAGCCACTACAACACCATGCAAGCCCACCTGCTGGGCCGCCTCAAGGCCAAGCAGGCCGTTTAAAGCAAAGGACACATGATGCTCAGCACGAAACACCTGACCGACAGCGCGCTGGCGACACTGACCGCTGGCGCAGAAGTACTCGAGGAGGACAGCCTAGGGCCAAAGGTTTACCGCCTCACCAGCGGTAACTTCCTTAAGCTTTTCCGGCGCAAGCGTTTGATTTCTTCGGCCTTACTCAGACCTTACTCCGTACGTTTTTATCAAAACGCAGAGCGCTTGGCAGAGCTAGGTATTCCAACGCTGACGCCTATAACGTTGTACACCTTCGCTGAAAAGCAGCTCAGCGCCGTTCTCTATACCCCTCTTCCAGGCCAGACGCTCAAAGAGCTCTACCTGCTGGATCCCGAAAGCTTCATCGCACGTCTTTCCGCTCTCTGTGACTTTATCCGCGAACTTCACAGAAAAGGCATTTACTTCCGCTCACTCCACCTGGGCAACATCGTACTTACCCCACAAAACACCTTGGGGCTTATTGATGTTGCCGACCTGGCATTTCACCGTCGGGCTCTTTCAAGAGCCAAGGCGGCCCGCAACCTCAAGCACTTCGCCCGACTGCTGCGGCAAATGGACATTGCCGGGCGTTTTCCAATGGCCGAATTGTCGGCAGCAGTTTTAGCCGACTAACGGGCAAGCAAGTGCTGGTAAAAAGCCTCGAATCGCACCCAAACGCCTTCGGCATCCATACCAGCACGCTGCACATCAGCCAGGGAGTCAAGGTCTTCCACCAGCACAGCATTGAGCGCATCCCGCCACACCTCAGTAGCTGACAGTAAAAGCCCTGTAGCGCCATTGAGCTGCTCACGAAAGACCGCTAAATCGCTCGCCAAAACTGGTACGCCTGCAATTACTGCCTCAGCTAAGACCAACCCCAGCCCCTCCTGCTCAGAGGGTATGCATATCAGATCAAACGCAGAGTAAAGTCGCGGCGCTTCAACATGATGACCAATCAAATGAACTTGGTTGTGCACGCCCAACTCTTCAGCAAGAGCTGACAAATGCTGGCGCTCAACACCTTCACCGACAATCACAAGACGATCCTCGGGATTGTTCAGGAGCCAACCCGCTATAGCGGTCACCAGCAGACTAAAGCCCTTCTCTGGCACTAAACGCCCCACTGCGCCAATAGTTCGCCCACCGCCTGCCGGAATCCCAAGTGCACGCAGTGCAGTCTCTCTCTCCAATAACGAGGCTCGAAACGCAGCCGGTTCAATCGCCACACGCCCGCTCAACACCTTAAGCCCGGTCTGCTCTTCAAGCTCAGCGGCCAATGTGGCCGAAACGGCAACCAGATCCAGACGTCCCGAAGGAAAACCTCTCAAAAGCGCAATATGTGCCGCCTTTAGCCGTTTCGAACCATGAAACAGCACCACAACTCGGGTAGAGGTGAGCTTTAACAACAAGGGGAGAATAAACTCCGCCACCCCGATACCGTCGACAAGTACCAAGCGGGGCGGTTGCTGCACCAAGCGCTTGGCCAATCGCCGTCGATCCAGTACACGCTGCAGCGCCCCTAGTAGCCCTGCACCTTTGATTCGTGCCGAGGAAAGGTCGAGTGAGGTGACGCGCCCAACGTCAGACAGCGGCTCAGCATTGCCTGACTGCAATAGCAGCGTTTCTATAGCTTCACCAGGTTTACACAACTGGAGAATCTGCCGATGCACCTTATGCACGGAGACGAAGGCTGCACCACCGCTCCACATAACGTTCAGAACGCTCACGATCACTCCTTAATTGGACCGGCAGGCCCTCAGATCAACTTCCACCTGGCCAGCGGACGAAGAAACCATGGCAAACGGCTGTGAACGCGCAATGAAGGGCGCATGGCCTCAGCGATTGCATGCCCGAGTGCAGCAAAGCTGTAACGCTGCTCCACCAGCTCTCTACCTGCCTCTGCAATCGCCTGTGCTTTTTCCGGGTCGGCACGCAACATACGGAGCTTCTCGCGGAGCTCAGGAATATCGCGGTAAAGCACAAGGTTCTGCATATCAACAAAACCCAGTGCAGTATTCTCTTCAGCGCCCTGGTCATAGGCGAGCAATACGCAACCCACGGCCATCGCCTCAAAATTCTTGATCATGTATTCACCCATCCCGACATCAGCGCTCACAAAGAAGCGGATACGGTTGAGTGTGTCGTTATATTCCTGGCCGGATCGCGTCTTGGTTACCAACAGGTTTTCGACAGACGCCAATTCATCCAATAACGCCTTACGCCCGCTATACGCCACGCTCTTGGTGCTACCGATAAATGCCAACTCGATATCACGCGCCAGCTCTTGATAGGTCATCAGGCCCTGGTCGTAACCTTTAGGCACGAACACCGCATCGAAGCCCTCAGCACTTAGGCGCTGGCTGACTTGAGCACCAGAACTGATGATTCGCACCCAGGGCATACGCCGGTAGTGGGCGCTGAACTTCCCTGTGTACTTACACGGAATATAGTTCTGATAAGCGTCATGCTCGAGAATCACTACGTTGGGCAGCGTGCGAATAAAGCGCCATTGGCGCATCTCTTTCTTGAAACGCAGGAAAAAAAGAACCCTGTCGTAGCGCGACAGATCAACGTGTTCGCGGAAATAGCGCTTCAGATTGGCCTGTTCATCGCTACTCAGCCAGCGAATGTCGCAGCTGTCGCATGACGCCGCAATACCCTCGTACAGCCTGTCCAATATTGCACGCTGCTCGGCCTGGACCAGAAAAAGCACGTTCACTGACACACCTCGAAAACAGTACTAAGAATCGCCTACGAGAACAGCGCAATAGCTGTCCAAAAGCATCCATACAGAAGAGATACTGCTCATTGGGTAGAAGCAGAGCCTAGCTAGAGCGTTCCCTCAGGTATCTGCAACAACTCGGCCAAACGCTGTTTATGCCGGCTGCTGAGCACTTTACTCCAGGGCTGATTGCTCAGCGCCTCACCTTTGGCTACGGCCTTTCGCCGCAACTCCTCTGCGTATCCGCAACCACAGGCTTCAGCATAAGGATCGGCGCGCATCACAGCTGCGTAATAGGCCAGCTTGGCGAGCGAACGGGTTTTGGCGGGGAGAAATAAACTTCTCACTCGATAGTCAAGACGCTGCCACCAGGCAGGCCTGGGTTTACAGGTCGGGACCTCGCGCACCGCTTGCACGGCCTGCACAGAGAATGCATCACCATAGCGCTGAAAAAACACAGCGATCATGTGGCGCCAGTAGTTCTTACCCGAGAAGTAATGCATGACAACACCGTGCGCTTGTGCCGGACGGCCCAAATGCCTGGCAGCAATGCCCATGGCAAACTGCTCGATAACGTGGATTTTGGGAACCATCGGATGCAATACATCAATCAAGGCTAGGGTCTCATCCATCAGGTGTGACGCTTCGCCCTGGAAGCCCAGTACGCCCGAATTAATCAACAACATCTGCTGATCGACACCGTGATGCTCTGCCAGGTAAGGCGCCAGGACGTCATACATCACATCGCCCTTGTACTCTTTCCAGACACCTTCAATTTCATCGACAAGCCAGGGTGAGTCCGCGAGTCGCTCAAACAGCTTGACCGGAGAAGCCAGAAAGAAGGTATCCGTATCAATGAATATGCTTTGATCGGCGTACGCCAACGCATCGCGAATAGCAGCAGCCTTACGCCGATGCAGATAAGCCGCTGGCCCCGTCCAACAGGCCAAGGTTGCCGAATCAAGCGCGATCAGATCGACGGGCCAGCCACTGAACTGTGCCGGTTCATCGGTGTAAAGCAGAATTCGTGGGCACTCACCGCGCGCGTGATACAACGCAGAAAGGATGCTGTACTTGGCCTCCCGGTGATACTCGGGTTTACCCCCATACACCAGGTACACAAGCTGCCTTGGTTCACGACTGATCATCACTCTGCCTCCTGCACGATGCGACTCACACCAGGTAATGACCAGAAACGGCTGCGGGCGACCTCATCCGTAAAACCAGCCTGCACACGCCCAGTGCCTAGCGAGCCAAGCCTGCCGACTGCGGCAGCCCGCAATCGAGCGGCAAGCACAGTGTGATCCCCCAATGCGAACAGTGCACCAGAGTCACCGATCACTTCAGGCGCCCCGCCACAATCCGTAGCCAGAACCTGCACATCGGCCGCCATAGCCTCCAGCAACACCATTCCGAATGGCTCGTGATCTGAGGCCAGAGCAAATACATCAAAAGCCTTGAAGTAGTTGCGACCATCGGCGACTTGACCGAGAAAGCGCACCGATGCACCCACACCCAACTCGCTTACAAGCGCTTTTAACGGCGCCTCAAGCCGACCACTACCCATAATCGCCAGCAGGCTACCTTCTGGCAGCTGCGGCAATGCCTCGGCAAAACCGCGGATCAGGGTTGCCTGATCCTTGTCAGGGTGCAGGCGCCCGACATTACCGACCACCCAGGCATCTTGCGGCAAGCCCAGGTGCTCACGCGCCGCCTCGCGAGAAACCTGCGCAGACTGAACAGCGTGAAGGTCAATACGGTTGTACAGCGTCTCGATACGTTCGGGCGCCCAGTTCGGCAAGCAGGCACGCATATCATCACGCACAGCATTGGAGACCCCGAGCAATGCCAGGCGCTTACGAAAGAGGTTGGCGAACAGCTGACGCGTTCGCCGCTTGTAGTCGCCGAACGCATGGTGCACGCCGATCACCGGTAAATTGCTGCCCAGCAGGGCGACGTAGATCGGCTTGAAACGATGGGCGATGCAAAATTTGAAGTCGCGCGAGGCGGCGATGCGCTTGAGATCGCGGATCGCCTTGAGCTTGAGGCCACGCACTTGCCGACTGGAATAGTCGAGAAAAATCACCTCGTCAGAGGCCGAGCCTTGCTCGACGTCTGCACTCGGTTTGCCAGTCAGATAGACCGTACACACTTTGTAAGGCGTACCGACAAAGAGCGCGGCGTATTGCCGCGCGCAGTCGAGGAAGGGGCCGTCATAACCGTGGCAGAACTGCAAAACCCACGGCTGACCTGCCCCAGCGCCCTCAGACATTGTCATACCAATCCTTGCCATCCTTGACCACGAGGATGTCTTCCATGATCAGGTACTGCAGGTCGGAGCCGTAGAACATGTTCAACGCGTCGGTCGGCGAGCAAATCATCGGCTCGCCACGGCGGTTGAGCGAGGTGTTCAGCGACACGCCGTTGCCGGTGAGTTTTTCCAGCTCCAGCATCATGTCGTAGTAGCGCGGGTTGTATTCGCGCTTGAGCACCTGGGCGCGCGAGGTGCCGTCTTCGTGCACCACTTCGCCGACGCGGGTCTTCCACTCTTCGTTAACTTCGAAGGTGAAGGTCATAAATGGGCTCGGGTGGTCGACCTTGAGCATCTGCGGACCGACGGTGTCGAGCATCGACGGGCAGAAGGGGCGCCAGCGCTCGCGGAATTTGATCTGCTCGTTGATCCGGTCAGCCACGCCCGGCACGCTCGGACAACCGATGATAGAACGACCACCCAGGGCGCGCGGGCCGAACTCCATGCGGCCCTGGAACCAGGCCACTGGATTCGCGTCGACCATGATCTTGGCGATGCGCTGAGGCATATTATCGATGCGCTTGAATACCGGTTTGCTCGGGTGACGAGCGCAGGCGGCGATCACATCTTCGTTGGAGTAGGACGGACCGAGGTAGACGTGCTCCATCTTCTCCACCGGCACGCCGCGCTGGTGCGAGATGTAGGCAGCAGCGCCGACCGCCGTACCGGCGTCGCCGGAAGCCGGCTGAACAAACAGCTCCTTCACATCATCGCGAGCGATGATCTTCTGGTTGAGTTTGACGTTCAACGCACAGCCGCCGGCGAAAGCGATCTTTCCCGTTTCACGAATGATGTCGCCGAGGTAATGCTCCATCATCTGCAGCGCCAGCTTCTCGAACAGCGCCTGCATGCTAGCGGCATAGTGGATGTAAGGATCATCGGCGATATCGCCCTGACGCTTCGGCCCCAGCCACTCGATCAGCTTCTTGGAGAAGTAGAAGCCCTTACCGTTTTCTTTATAACGGCGCAGGCCGATGACGTTGGCGTACTCGGTGTTGATGATCAGCTCACCGTTCTCGAACTTGGCCAAGCGGGAGAAATCGTATTTGCTGGCATCGCCATAGGGCGCCATGCCCATCACCTTGAACTCGCCGTCGAGCATCTCGAAGCCGAGGAACTCGGTGATCGCGCCGTACAGGCCGCCGAGGGAATCCGGATCAAAGAACTCCTTGATCTTGTGGATCTTGCCGTTCTCGCCGTAGCCGAAGAAGGTGGTGGCGTACTCACCCTTGCCGTCGATGCCAAGAATCGCGGTTTTCTCGGTAAAGCCCGAGCAATGGTAGGCACTGGCAGCGTGGGCCAGGTGGTGCTCAACCGGCTCGATCTTGATCTTCTTCAGATCAAAACCGAGCTGCTGCAGGCACCACTGGATATGTTTGTAATAGCGTTTGTAGCGACGGTTACCCATCAGAATCGCGTCGAGGGCGCGGTCCGGCGCGTACCAATAGCGCTTGGCGTACTGCCAGCGGGCCTTCTCGAAGATGCTGATCGGGGCAAACGGAATGGCCACCACATCGACGTCAGACGGCTTGATCCCGGCCTGTTCCAAGCAGAACTTGGCCGATTCGTAGGGCATGCGGTTCTTCGCGTGCTTGTCGCGCACAAAGCGCTCTTCTTCGACGGCCGCGATCAGCTTGCCGTCGATATACAGGGCGGCGGAGGGGTCATGGCTGAGGGCGCCGGACAGGCCGAGAATGGTCAGTGCCACTGGTTTTGCCTCTTCTAGTCTGCTGAGCCGACGGCGGGCGTCAGCGGTATACGTTGGTTGAGCAACTGGTGCAGCGCCGAATCGGCGGGCCAGTTGCGCAGGAAACGGGCGCGGTCGCGGGCATAAGCCCTGGCGAAACTGCGCGCACTGCGGTGCTGCTGCATGGCATCGAGGTCGATCAACGACCAACGACCCAGGCGTTCATCCCAGAACAGATTGTGCCCCTTGAAATCACCGTGGCTGATGCGCTCACGCAGCAAGGCGGCGAACAAGCGATCCAGTGCTAATAGGTCGGCTTCCGGGGGCGATCCATCATGGAACGCCTGAAAACGCGCGATTATATCCTGCCCGCCGCAGTATTCGGTAATCAGGTAGGCGCGCCCGCGTAACCAGCACCAGCGCCGCTCTAGTACGGCCAACGGCTGCGGGGTGGCAATGCCCAGCAGCTGCAGGCGATTGCCCTCGACCCAGCTGTGCCAGGCGCGGCTGGGCCGCCAGAAGCGTTTCAACCAGTGGGCAACGCTCTTCACGTTATAGCGTTTGACCACCAACGGCCGGCCTTGCAGCTGCACTTGCGCCACAGTGGCCGCACCACCAGTCTTGTAGATATGGCCCTGCTCGGTAAGCAGATCCAGGTTATTCAGCAGCGGTTGCAGTTCAGCCTGGTTGTCGCGACGCACGACCCGCAGGCCGAACGCACCGATTTTCGCGGCGAAGAGGCTGCAATCACGGGCGATCTTGCGCAGATAATCGCGCAAACGCCATTTGCGTACCTTTTCCACTTCTTTGAGCAACGCTTCCAGCGGCAACGCATGTTCACCGTTGGCCAGCAGGTAATGCACCAGCAGCTCTTCGATAAAGGGCGCCAACTCGGCTGGCAGCTGGGCAAAGAACACTCCGAGGTTTTCCAGCACCTTGTCGCGTGACAGCGGCTGGCCGGCCGTTTCGACCTGCACACCACCTCCGTCGATAACGAAGAGCTGGCCGTTATGTCGCAGCAGGTTGTCCAGATGCAGATCGGCCTGCCACAGCCCCTTGGTGTGCATCTGCGCGATGCTGACCAGCGCATCGGCCAGCACCGCCTGCTGATCGGCACTCAACAGCGGCTGGTCTTCCACAGCGCGCCAGGCATCCCACAGGCTCTCTGAGTCATCCAAGTACTCGAACAGCAGCCAGCCGCCCTCACCCTCACGCAGCCCATCCGCCAACAGTGCCGGCGTGTTCAGCCCCTGCTCGGCCAGCTGCCGCGCACCGTCACGCTCGCGCTGAAAGTGTCGCGCAGCCTTCTCGCCGACCAGCAACTTGGCCAGCACAGGCCGGCCGCGCCATTCTGCCTGGGCGACATAGCGCTGCCCTGGCAAGACACGCAGCAGTCTTTGCAGAGTCAGTTCAGCCGAGCCGACTGCATCGGCCAACTCGATGGCCAGCGGCAATGCTGGCGCACGCCCAACCTGACTGAGACCCGCCAAGTTCATCTCCGCGCCTCCTTGTTCCGCCGCCGCGCACCGAGACGCTCACTCCAGCGGCCAAGATCCGCCGTCTCGCCAAGATAGGCCGCCAACAGCACGTCGACCTCCGCCTCACTCCACACACTGGCGCGGCGCAACAACGGTTCCAGATCCTTTACCCGATCGCGCTCACCAAACAGCAGCGGGCGGGTCTTTTCCAGATCAATCAGCTGTGCCTCGAAGCCTTCAGCGGTCTCGCGCAGGAAAATATGCTTGGGATAAAAGCAGCCATGCATCTGCCCAGCTTGATGCAGGCGCCGCGCCAGCTCACCACAGGCCTTAAGAATTGCCGCACGGCGCGCCTCTTCGAGCGCCGCCCAGCCAGGCAACCAGGCATCCAGATCCTGCCAACCATCCAGGGCGCGGGTCAGCAGCACCGCACGCCGCTCGCCCGGCAGCTTGCGCTCGGCAAAAAATGCTGCCTGCAACGCAGGAATACCCAGCGCCGCATAACGTTGAATATTGCGAAACTCGCGGGCAAAGGTGGGCTCGCCGAACGGATGCAGAATGCTGCGGGTCAGGTGATTGCTTTGGCGCTTGAGGTAAAACGCCGCCGCCCCCAACTCCAGCCGGTACACGCTGCTCCAGCCACCGCGCTCGGTATTAGGCTCATCCACCGCCTCCAACTGCAGCGTCCATAACGCCTCGAAGCTGGTCAGCCCATGCTGCTCAAGCAAGGCGCGATCCTGCGCCGCAATAAAGTCGCTCATTCCCTGCCCTCGAAAAACGCAATGACTTGGCGGATGCGTTTCTTATCGGAAGCATTCAAGCGCTGGCGCCCACGGTATTGAAGATAAAATCGCAAACGCTGAGTGCGTGAAAGCACCTTGTTAGCGACTTTATCCAGACACGCCAAATCTTTGATGATGCGGTAGCGCAGCAAAGGCCCCCACCAAAAGGTCCCAGTAGGGCAGTCAATGAAGAAAAGCTCACCACGCTGATTGACCAGCAGATTGCGCCACTTCAAGTCATTGTGCGTGAAATGGTGATCATGCAGCGTGCGGGTACCCCCTGCTAACTGCTGACTGATCTGCAAGACCCAACGAGAGTCGGTCAACCGCACATCCTGCCGATTCGCAATCTCGGCCAGATCAAGCGTCCCCTCGAGTTCACGAGTGATAAGAGCCCCGCGGACAAAAGCCCCCATTCTGCGCTCAAGTCCATAGGCAACAATCGGCGCTGTGGGAATGCCCCACTTGGCGAACAACTTTAGGTTCTGCCACTCCGCTTTAACCCGAGGACGACCAAAGTAACGCCGTAGGCCTTTGCCAGCGCCCCGGTAGCGTTTTACGTAATAACGCACCCCGCCGAACTCCACACGAATGACCTCAGACAAGGGGTCAGAGGTCAAACGCTCACCTTCAAGTGCAAATACGGCCTCAAGGGTTCCGAAAGCACCGAGCAGAATCGGATCGTGCAGGTCATGTTTCCACGCTGTCATGCCTGCGTCCTGTTTAAGTCAGGCAGCGCACTGACGATGCGGCGCAATGGAATGAACGGGCGCCAGACTGTTTTGCCCAGCCATTTGAAGCTCAGAACCGGATTGATCACGCTATTGAGCTCATTGAAGCCAGGGCGCCAGGTGAAATCGGTACGCCGGCGTGTAATGGTGAATGTCCGCAACCCCAGCAGTGAACCGAGATGCCCGCCGCCGGAATCATTACTAATGACGATGGTGCATGTCAGCAGAAAGTCGACAAGCCCTTTCAAGTCACTGAATGCATGCACATGATGGCCTGGGTACTGTGCCTTTAAGGCTTGCTGCTCAGCCGGAACACCGACGAACTCGACCTGCCACCCCTTCGCAACCAGATGGCGAGCAAGACGACAAAATCCAGAGGCCGAGAAATTTTTACTCTCATGCGGTGTGGTCGGGAAAATGGCCACACGGCGCTCGACATCGCAGGCGCCGCGAGACGGGGTTTGCAACCCTGCAATTGGCCTGGAAAGGTCCAGACCCAATACTTCTTCCGCGTACAGATCGATCCACTGCACCATGGTCTTGCCTGCCTTGGGGTCGCGGCAGATCACGTTATGCGCACCTTCAATACGGCAACCATCGAGCAATACAGGCGGCTGTTCGGACCTGAGCCTGATGGGGAGTTTCTTGCCGGCAAGGTAAGCCACATTACTCAGCGGGACATCGACAAACCAATCAATCGCACAAATAACCAAATCGTTGCAGCCAGCTAGTGCAGGCACATCCGGCGTACCACCTAGAATGTCCAGCCCAGGTAGGTACTCGCTCACTGATGACAACGATACTGAAGCCAAGGTGACCTTCGCACCCGTAGCCTGGAGACGCCAGGCAAGGCGCAAGAACAGCGTGGTATCGCCCAACGCAGGACATGGAACCAGTGCAACCCTCACTCCCGGGCCGATCAACGCCTTCTTCTCCGACATCTACAGTCGATCTCCATAACGCTGTTTGCGGCCGTACAATTTAGCCGCCTTGGATTCCAGCCAAGCGAGCAGACGACCTTCTTCCTGAAGGATTTGCCGCAAGGGTTGTTGAAAATAACCACGCAGAAAGCGCAGTTTGTCGCGCCGGGTCAGGCCGATATCCAGTACGGAGAAGTACAGCGCGGCCAAGTCCTTGTTGCGCCAGCGCAACGGCAGCTGATTGCGCACCTGGGCGCGGTGCAGGTCAATCACTGACAAGCGGAAATCGTCGGCGGTGACCGGTTTGTCGGTGTGCAGCAGGAAGTGGCAGATGTAGCAGTCGCGGTGATTGACCCCGGCGCGGTGCATGCTGCCAACCATGTTCGCCACTTCCTTGACCAGCGCCCACTTCAGCCTTGGCTCGGGCGGTTGCTGCGCCCAGTTCAGACTGAGCTGTTCCAGGTCGGTGGTCGGCGCCAGCTCTTCGGTGACAATAAAGGAATGCTGTGCCGCAGGGTTATTGCCGCGCTCGCCGTAGGCCACGGCGGTCATGGTCGCCACGCCGACGGCGGTCAGACGCTGAATGGCTTGCCATTCCTGGCGCGCACCGAGCACTGGCAGCTTTGCAGTGAGCAGGTTTTTGACGATCTCGCCCCAGCCGATGCCGCGGTGGATTTTGACGAAGTAACCGCGCCCGTCGACTTCAGTGCGCAGCGTGCGTCGGCCTTCCAGCTCGCGATACACCTGCCCCTGCAAAGCCTCGACGGCGGCGAAGGCATCGCGACCGGCCCACAGGGTCTTAAAGGGTTCAGCCAGTACCAGCTTCATGGACGTGTCGCCAGAATGATGTCGGCCGCATGTTGCGGCATGGAATACAGATCGGCGCTGTCGGCGTAGGCCAGGCCATTGCGTGACCAGAAGGCACGACGCTGATCGTCGGCGAGCATATCAGCGAGCAGATGGTTGAGGCGTTCCTGCTCAAACGGACTGGTCAGCACTCGCCCGGCATCCGCTTCGGCAATGTAGTGGGCGTAACCACAGACATCAGTCACCAGCACCGGCAGGCCGGAGACCAGAGCCTCCAGCAGCACGGTGCCGGTGTTTTCGTTGTAAGCCGGGTGGATCAGCAGATCGGCACCGAGCAGAAAACGCGGAATATCGCTGCGGCCCTTGAGAATCTGCACTTGGTCGGAAACACCCAAGGCCTTGGCCTGCAGCTGAAAGGAACGCGGATCGTCCTGACCAATGGCGATCAGTCGGGTGCGCTGCTTCAATTCGCGCGGCAAGGCGGCCAGGGCTTTCAGGCTGCGATCCAGGCCTTTGGTCTTGAAGCCGGAGCCGATCTGCACCAGCAGCAGGTCGTTATCCGACAGTTTGAACTCAGCGCGGAACTCGGCACGGATTTCGGCAGCATTGGCCGGCGCGCGGCGGTCTGCGGCGATACCCGGTGGCAGCAGGTGAAAGCGCTGCAGCGGGGTGTGGTAATGCTTGATAAACAGCGGCTGCTGCACTTCGGAGATCATCAAAATCTCGGTTTTCGATTCGGGGGCAAATACCGCCCGCTCGTAATCGGCGAAGTGTTTGTAACGGCCCCAGCGTTTGTACAGCGGGTTGCGCAGGGTCTGCGCCTTGTCTTCATAGCAACCATCGGCAGCGTAGTAGACGTCCAGGCCAGGCATCTTGTTGAAGCCAATCACCCGGTCCACCGGACGCTTGGCCAAGTCAGCCTCGACCCAGGCGGTGAGCTTTTCATTGCGCTTGTGGTTGAACAGCGCTTTGACCGGCACCACTACCACCTCAAAGCCCGCAGGCACTTCACCTTCCCAGATCGGCGTGTAGACGCGAATGGCATGACCGCGCGCCTGGCACTCCAGGGCGATGCGCATAAAGTCGCGCTGCAGGCCGCCGAACGGGAAGTACTTGTAGAGAATAAACGCGAGCTGCATCAGACAACGTCCTCGGCCAGCAACAGGGCCTGCAATTGGGTTGCCACACGCTCGGCATCCAGGCCGTCGAAACAGGCTTTGTGTCGATCACCCGAACCAGCATTCGGCCCCGTGGCGCACAGGTGCACCTGACCGCGGCCATAGGCCCCCACGCGCCCCGGCAGGGTCGGGCCGTACAGGGAAATACTTGGCACATCCAGCGCAGCGGCCAGATGGCCGAGACCGGTATCCACCGCCACGCAGGCGCTGGCTCCGGCGATGACCTTGGCCACGCCTGCAAGATTTAATTTGGGCAGCACTGCAGCGTTTTCAATGCCTGTGGCAATCCGTTCGGCACGAGCCTTCTCGGCTTCATTGCCCCAGGGCAGGCGCACCGCCCAGCCTTGTGCGCTCATCTGCTCGGCCAGCGCACGCCAGTCGGCTTCCGGCCAATGCTTGCTTGGCCAGGTGGTGCCGTGCAGAAACAGCAAATAGGGTTGCGGCGACTGATCCGCCAGTTGCGCGCGATTGAGGCCGTAGTCGCCGACGCCAGCAGGCAGTGCATAGCCCAGCGCCTGGGCGAATAACTGGCGGGTGCGCTCAAGGGCGTGCTGTTCGCGCGGCACGGCATAGCCGTGATCATAGAAGCGACTGGCCAGCGGCTCACGCGCTGAGTCGCGATCCAGACCAGCGATTGGCGCCTTGACGTAACGGGTCAGCCAGGCACTTTTCAGCAGGCCTTGGGCATCGATCACCAAGTCATATCTGGTTTCGCCGAGACGCTGCTTAAAGCGCTTCCACTCACCGTTCTTGAACGTTTGCCAAAGGTGCTTGCGCCAGCGGCGGATGGCCACCGGAATCACCTGCGCCACGGCCGGGTGCCAGGCGGGGATTTCGGCAAACCCCTCCTCCACCACCCAGTCGAACTGAATACCGGGAATCGCCCGCGCCGCATCAGTGAGCGCCGGCAGGGTGTGTACCACATCGCCCAGCGAAGAAGTCTTGATCAACAGTACCCGCAAGCTATTCAACCTCGACCGGGTCGCTGACCAGGCGATCCAGCGCCTCGATCACCGGGCGCGGCTTGAGCTGGCCCAGGCAGTTGTAGTGGCCGAAGCGGCAGGTGCGGTCAAAGCACGGGCTGCATTCCAGCCCCAGGCGTACGATTTCCACCTGCTCGGCCAGCGGCGGGGTAAAGCCTGGGGAAGTCGAGCCGTAGACCGCCACTAGCGGGCGATTCAGCGCAGCGGCAACATGCATCAGCCCGGAGTCGTTGGACACCACCGCGCCGGCGCAAGACAGCAGGCCGATGGCTTCGGCCAGGCTGGTTTCGCCGGCCAGGTTCACCGCTTCCTCGCGCAGGCCGGGAATCAGCCGACTGCGGATGTCTTCGCCGACCGGGTGATCGTTTTTCGAGCCGAATATCCACACCTGCCAGCCGGCGCGGATCTTCAGCTCGGCAACCTTGGCGTAATGCTCGCTCGGCCAGCGCTTGGCCTCACCAAACTCAGCCCCTGGGCACAGCGCCAGCACCGGGCGATCCAGGCTCAGGCCGAACCTGGCCAGGGCGGCATCACGGCTCTGCGCATCGATCTGCAAGGCGGGGCGTGGATAAGGCTGCGGCAGCGCGGCGCCGGGCTCGAAGGCCAGTGCCATAAAGCGCTCGATCATCAGCGGGTAGCGTTGTTTATCCAGGGTGCGGATATCGTTGAGCAGGCCGTAGCGCAGCTCGCCCTTCCAGCCGGTGCGCTTGGGGATACCGGCGAAAAACGGCACCAGCGCGGACTTCAGCGAGTTGGGCAGGAGAATCGCCTGATCATACTGGCCGGTCAGGGACTTGCCGATCTTGCGCCGCGTCGCCAGTTCGAGCACGCCATGACCGAGCGGAAAGCTCAAAGCCTGACGCACTTCGGGCATGCGTTCGAGAATCGGCCGACTCCACTCGGGGGCCAGCACATCGATTACGCAACCGGGATGACGCTGTTGCAGACACTGGAACAGCGTCTGCGCCATCACCATGTCACCCACCCAGCTGGGGCCTACGATCAGTATTTTCATGCCTATTCCAGAAACGACCAAGGAGGCTTTCGCCTCCCGGATAGACTCAACGCTCGACTATCAGCCTAGCCTGCATCGCCGGATGGAACCCCACCCGGCACACGCGAGCGGCTTATTTAACCAGGGTGCGCCATTCGGCATGGGCATCGGTTTTACCGGTCACCAGGTCGAAATAGGCGGTTTGCAGCTTCTCGGTGATCGGGCCGCGACGGCCTGCGCCGATCTGCCGGCCATCGACTTCGCGAATCGGCGTGACTTCAGCGGCGGTGCCGGTAAAGAAGGCTTCATCGGCGATATACACCTCATCGCGGGTGATGCGCTTCTCGACCACTTCCAGGCCGTGTTCGGCCGCCAGGGTCAGAATGGTATTACGGGTAATACCGTTCAGGCAGGAAGTGACTTCCGGGGTATAGATCACGCCGTTACGCACCAGGAAGATGTTCTCGCCCGAGCCCTCGGCCACGTAGCCTTCGGTATCCAGCAGCATGGCCTCGTCGGCACCGCCGGAGATGGCTTCCTGCAGCGCCAGCATCGAGTTGATGTAGTTGCCGTTGGCTTTGGCGCGGGTCATCGAAATGTTGACGTGGTGGCGGGTGAAGGAGCTGGTACGCACCTTGATGCCAACCTGCAGGGCTTCGTCGCCCATGTAGGCGCCCCAGCTCCAGGCTGCGACGATCACCTGGGTTTTCAGACCACTGGCGCGCAGGCCCATGGCTTCAGATCCGTAGAACACCATCGGGCGGATGTAGGCGCTTTCCAGGTTGTTCTCACGCACGGCAGCGCGGGTGGCTTCGTTGATCTCGTCTTTGCTGAATGGAATCTTCATGCCCATGATGTGGGCCGAGTCGAACAGGCGGTCGGTGTGCGCCTCCAGGCGGAAGATCGCCGTGCCTTGCGGGGTGTTGTAGGCGCGTACGCCTTCAAACACGCCCATGCCGTAGTGCAGGGTATGGGTCAGCACGTGGGTGGTCGCGTTGCGCCACGGCACCAGCTCGCCGTCATACCAGATCACGCCATCACGATCGGCCATCGACATAGTTGCCTGCTCCTCACATTCGATTGGTACAGCATTTGGCCGGGCACCTTAAGCACCCGACCGCTTCAAATTCAGTTCAAACCCAGTTCCTGCCAGATGCGCATCACCGTGCGCCGCTCTTCGGCAAACTGATCACCGCTGACCACCCCAGGCTGCTTTTGCAGGGCCTGGCGGTGGGCCGCCGAGCGGTAGGCCTTGTAGATATCCTGCAGCAAACGGGCATCTTCGCCCGGTAGCAGGCCGACCCGCTCCAGCCCTTCCAGAATGCGAATATTGTCAGTGAACTCAAGCAATTCCGGGTACTGGCGCGACCAGGCCAGGGCCGCGTATTGCACCATAAATTCAATATCGACGATACCTCCGGCGTCCTGCTTGAGGTCGAATGGCGCAGTGGCCTCGAAGGCATTCGCTGCCGTACCAGCCGCCGTGGCCTTGCTGCCAAGGTTGTCACGCATCTTCGCGCGCATCTCGCTGACTTCGCTGCGCAGCGTAACCAGGTCGCGCTCACGCCCCAACACGCCGGCGCGCACCGCCTCGAAGGCCTTGCCAACCCGCGCACAACCGACCAGCACCCGCGCACGCACCAGCGCCTGATGCTCCCAGGTCCAGGCTTCGCCCTGCTGATAGCGCTCGAAGGCGCCGAGCGAGCTGACCAGCAGCCCCGCCGCGCCGGACGGCCGCAGGCGCATGTCGACTTCATAGAGCTGACCAGAGTTGGTCTGGGTGGTCAGCAAATGAATGATGCGCTGGCCCAGGCGATTGAAGAACTGCGCGCCGTCGATGGACTTTTCGCCATCGGTTTCCGCATGCGGGTCACCATCGTGGATAAACACCAGATCGAGGTCCGAGCCGTGGCCCAGCTCGATGCCGCCGACCTTGCCGTAACCGACGATGACGAAGTCCGGATCACAGATGCTGCCGTCAGGGCGGCGCGGCGCGCCGTATTTGCTCACCGTATGGCGCCAAGCCAGAGCCAGCACCTGATCGAGAATCGCCTCGGCCAGCCAGGTCAGGTAGTCGCTGACCTTCATCAGCGGCAGGGTGCCGGCAATTTCCGAGGCGGCCACACGCAGGCGATGCGCCAGCTTGAAGTGACGCAGCGCTTCCATCTGCTGCTCAAGATCTTCCTCGGGAATGCGCATCAGGCGTTCGCGCAACTCGGCGGCCAGCTCAGGCGCGAGTGGCGGCTTAAACAGCCGCCCTTCATTAAGTAGCTCATCGAGCAGCAGCGGGAAGCGGGTGATCTGCTCGGCAATCCACGGGCTGGCTGCGCACAGGGTCAGCAGACGCTGCAGTGCGCTAGGGTTTTCCGTGAGCAGCACCAGATAAGCCGAACGCCGCGCCACGGCTTCGATCAGCGGCAGCACGCGCTCCAGCACCAGGTCCGGGTTTTCATGCTCCACCGCTTGCGCCAACAGGCGAGGGATAAAGGCATCCAAACGCTCGCGACCGAGGCGCTGCATGGCACGCACCTGATTGCCGTTGCGCAGCCCCGCCAGGCGCTGCCAGGCCGATTGCGGCTCGGCAAAGCCAGCCTCGGCCAGCTGCCGGCACGCGGCCTCTTCGTCCTGTACATCCTCCCAGAGCGGCAACCATTCGCAGCCCACAGCCTCTTCGACCGGCGCACCGCCCTCTTCTTCATCAGGGTCGGCGATCACCTGGCGAAAGTGCCAATCCACCCGGCCGCGCCAGTACATCAGCTGCTCGTGGAACGCCGGCCAGCTGTCGAAGCCCATAATAAAGGCCACGCGCGCACGGTCCTGATCATTGTCCGGGAGCATCTGCGTCTGCCGGTCATCGATGGCCTGCAGCGCGTGCTCGGCGTAACGTAAAAAGGCATAACCGTCGCGCAGTTCATCGGTCACCGCCGGCGGCAGGTAGCCCTGATCACGCAGGGTATTCAGCACCGCAAACAGCGAGCGCTGCTGCAGGCTGAGGTCACGACCGCCGTGAATCAGCTGGAAAGCCTGGGCGATAAACTCCACTTCGCGAATGCCACCAGAGCCCAGCTTGATGTTCTCGGCCATGCCCTTGCGCCGCACTTCCTGCTGAATCAGCTGCTTCATCGCGCGCAACGCTTCAATCGCCGAGAAATCCAGGTAACGCCGATACACGAAGGGCCGCAGCATCTCCAGCAGTTGCGCGCCGGCGGTTTGGTCACCACCGACCACCCGCGCCTTGATCATCGCGTAGCGTTCCCAGTCGCGGCCCTGGTCCTGGTAGTACTGCTCCAGCGCGTTGAAGCTGAACACCAGCGAGCCGGAGGAACCGTAAGGGCGCAGGCGCATATCGGTGCGGAAGACGAAGCCGTCGACGGTGATCACGTCCAGCGCCTTGATCAGCTTCTGGCCGAGACGGATAAAGAACTCCTGATTATCCAGCGGGCGCTTCACCCCTTCGGTTTCGCCGCCTTCGGGGTAGCCGAAGATCAGGTCGATGTCCGACGACAGGTTCAGTTCATGGGCGCCCAGCTTGCCCATGCCGAGGATGACCATATGCTGCGCCTGGCCGCTGCGCCGGCCGATGGGCGTGCCGAACTGCGCGCAATGCCGTGGATACAGCCATTGATAGGCCAGGTCGATACAGGCATCAGCCAGATCGGAAAGGTCGCGACAGGTTTCAATAAGGTCGGCCTGACGGCTGATATCGCGCCAGATGATGCGCAGCTGCTGACGATTGCGGTAGCGCCGCAAGCGCCGCCCCAGTTCGTCATCATCGGCGCACGCCTCCAACGCCAGCGCCAATTGCCCGCGCAGCTCGCCCGCCGCCAGGCTGCGTTCCAGCTCACCACTGGCGGCCAGATCGAGCAACATCTGCGGGTCACGCAGACCCTGCTGCACCACGAAATCACTGGCGGCACCCACCCGCTGCAACGCCTCCAGTCGCTCGCGCGGCCAACCTGCGAAAGCCGCGGCCGCCTCACTGGAGAGCCCGGCAAATGCGTGCTGCAGGGACTGTTCGGCGCGCAGTGCGAGGGGGGACAAGGCAGCAGGCAAAGAGGCCAGCGCGGGCAGGCTCATGGTCTATCCTTTTTAGCGGTCTGCCAGTGCAGCGACCATGGATGGCACCACCCACGCTAGAGCGGGTCGAATCACTGGCAGAAAAATAATTGTAGTTTTACTACCAAAGATTGTATCCAAAAGGCTGAAATCGGCGTCGGAATGTAGTAAAACTACACGCAGCCGGTCCTACCCCCGGTCAATCCAAGAATTCA
>Ga0209504_1000128_pt1 | contig 71837 bp, 60 predicted proteins | sample COGITO_mtgs_1005_FD_184791 | JGI IMG/M metagenome (GOLD analysis project Ga0209504, IMG submission 184791) | Pelagic marine microbial communities from North Sea - COGITO_mtgs_100511 (SPAdes) (version 2) | ecosystem: Environmental > Aquatic > Marine > Epipelagic ... | reverse complement strand
CATCGAATTCTTCAAAAAACTGATGAATCAGCTCGACAACGACGACGACAAAGCTGCCGTGGTGCACACCGCCAAAGTGGTCTACCGCCTGTATGGCGATATGTTCCGCAGCTTGCCGCTGAGCGCCTGAGGACTAGCGATGAACATTCCTGAATGCCGCGCCGTGATAACCGGGGCCAGTGGTGGGATTGGCCGAGCACTGGTCGCCGAACTGCTGCGCGACGGTGCCCACCTGCTGCTGGTTGGCCGCCAGCCCGAACCCCTGCAAGCGCTGGCCGAGGCCCATGCAGGTAAGGTCACGGTGGTGGCTGCCGATATCTGCCAACGCAGCGGCCGTGAGGCGGTGGTCGCTGCTGCGCAGCGCTTCGGCGGCATCAATACGCTGATCAATGCCGCCGGGGTCAATCACTTCAGCCTGCTGGAGCAGCATGACGAAAGCGCCATCGCCGAGCTGATCGCACTCAACGTCACCGCCACCCTGCAGCTGACCCACCGCCTGCTGCCGCTGCTGCGCCAGCCAAAGCGCGCGCTGCTGGTCAACCTCGGTTCGACCTTCGGCTCCATCGGCTACCCCGGTTTCAGCGCCTACTGCGCCAGCAAATTCGCCCTGCGCGGCTTCTCCGAGGCGCTGCGCCGCGAGTTGGCCGACACCAAGGTCAAGGTTCTCTACTTCGCTCCACGCGCCACCCGCACCAGCATGAACGCCGCCCAGGTGGTGGCCATGAATGATGAGCTGAACGTCGCCATGGACGACCCGCACAGCGTCGCCCTGCAACTGCTGGCGGCCATTCGCCATGAGCGCGAGGAACGCTACCTGGGCTGGCCGGAGAAACTCTTTGTGCGCCTTAACAGCCTGCTGCCGCGCCTGGTCGATCAGGCCCTGCGTAAACAACTGCCCATCATCCAGCGCTTTGCCCGCAGCAAACCTTAAGAGGACATACTCATGACGCTTTTCCGCACCGCCGCCTGCACCCTGCTCTGCCTCATCAGCCTGCCCAGCTTTGCCCTTAGCGAACAGGGCCAGGCACAACTACAACATCTGCAAGAGCGCTGGGCCGAGATCAATTACCAGCTGCCCAAGGAACAACGCGAAAAAGCCTTCGCCAGCCTCAGCGAGCAAGCGCAAAAAGCCGTCGCCGCCGAGCCGAACGCCGCCGAACTGCAGATCTGGAACGGCATCATCCTCAGCACCTACGCCGGCGCCAAAGGCGGCCTGGGCGCCCTCGGTTTGGTCAAGCAGGCCAAGGCCAGCCTGGAACAGGGCCTGGCGCTAGACCCCAAGGCGCTGTCCGGCTCGGCCTACACCAGCCTCGGTAGCCTCTACTACCAGGTACCCGGCTGGCCGGTCGGCTTTGGCGATGATGAGAAGGCCGAAGCCATGCTCAAGCAGGCCCTGGCGATCAACCCGGATGGCATCGACCCCAACTACTTCTATGGCGACTACCTGGCCCGCGCCAAACGCTTCGCAGAAGCCAAGGTAGCCCTGGAAAAAGCCCTGCAAGCCCCTGCGCGACCTGATCGCCTATCCGCCGACGCCGGGCGCAAGCAAGAAATCCAGACGCTGCTAAGCACTGTCAAAGCCGAGCTGGACTAATCTCGCCTACGCGAGCTTGAATAGGAAAAAATGGGAATCTCTGCATGCGCATCCTGCTGGTCGAAGACGACAAAGCCCTTGGCGAAGGTATTCGCACCGCCCTCAAACCCGAGGGTTACACCGTCGACTGGGTGCAGGATGGCAGCAGTGCGCTGCATGCCCTGAGCAGCGAGAGCTTCGAGCTGGCGATTCTCGACCTTGGCCTGCCGCGCATGGACGGCCTGCAGGTGCTCAAGCACCTGCGCGCCGCCGCCAACCCGGTGCCGGTGCTGGTGCTGACCGCCCGCGACTCCACCAGCGACCGTATCGCCGGGCTGGATGCCGGGGCCGATGATTACCTGATCAAACCCTTCGATGTCGCCGAACTCAAAGCCCGTATGCGCGCCCTGCTGCGGCGCAGCTTCAACCGCCCGCAGCCGGCGCTGGAATACCGCGGCATCAGCCTCGACCCCGCCAGCCAGGCCGTCAGCTATCAGGGCCAGGCGGTCAATCTGCCACGCAAGGAATTCCTTTTGCTGCACGAACTGCTCGCCCAGCCGGGCCGGGTGATGACCCGCGACAAGCTGCAACAGGCACTCTATGGCTGGGATGAAGAGCTGGAAAGCAACGCCCTGGAAGTGCATGTGCACCATCTGCGCAAAAAATTCTTTCCCGAGCTAATCCGCACCGTGCGCGGCGTCGGCTACCTGGTGGATAAATAACATGCCGAAGGTGCTGCGCTCGATCCGCGCGCGTTTGCTGGTATTGCTGCTGACTTTGTTGAGCGTTTCCCTGGGGCTGATCAGCCACAAGATTTACCGCGATGCCAGCCATGAAGTGGAAGAGCTGTTCGACGCCCAGCTGGCGCAGACCTCGCGCATGCTCATGGGCCTGGTACGTCACGAGCTGTCCGCCGATTCGCGCCGCGACTTGCAGGCGGCGCTGGACGAAGCCCTGCTGCTGAAAAACAGCCCGCGCAACCTCGATGGCCTGCTCGGGCACGATTACGAGAGCAAGCTGGCCTTCCAGATGCTCGATGACAACGGCGAGCTGGTATTCCAGTCCGCCAGCGCGCCCAAAGGCCTGCTGATGGAGATGATTGCCCAGCTCGGCCTTAACCTGCCGGCCGGCGAGCAACCGCTGAGCGAACGCCTCAACCGCCTGGCCAAATACCTTAGCGGTTACCACACGCTGACCCTCGGCACGCACCGCTGGCGGGTGTTTGTGCTGCACGACAACGTTGACCATCACTGGGTGCTGGTGGGCGAACGCGAAGACGTACGCGGCGAGCTGTCCGGCAAGATTGCCCGGCGCACCCTGCAACCGCTGCTGATCGGCCTGCCGCTACTGGCCCTGCTGCTCTGGCTGGCCGTGGGTTTTGGTTTGCACCCGCTGCAGCGCATGGCCGAATCAATCAAGGCGCGCGCACCGGATAACCTCGCGCCGCTGACCTTCGGCCCGCTGCCGCAGGAACTGGAGCCCATGGGCACCTCGCTTAACCGCCTGCTGATGCAGGTCAACCAGCTGCTGGATCAGGAAAAACGCTTTATTGCCGACGCCGCCCATGAACTGCGCACGCCATTGGCGGTGCTGCGCATCCACGCGCAGAACGCCCTGGAAGCTCCCGATCCGCAGGACCGCAACGATGCCCTGCGTCAGCTGGGTAGCGGCGTCGAACGCGCCACCCGGGTAGTGGCGCAGCTGCTAACCCTGGCGCGCCTGGACCCCAACGTAGTGCAACTGGCCATGGGCGAACTGGACCTGCTCGGGTTTGTGCGCAACGAGTTGGCGGAGCTGATTCCGCTAGCCCTGGAGCGTCATCAGGAACTCAACCTGGAGGCCGTTGAACCGGCGGACTATCGGCTGCTGGCCGATGGCCCAAGCCTCGGCACCTTGCTGCAGAACCTGATCAGCAATGCCGTGCAATACACCCCCGACGGCGGACGCATCCAAGTGCAACTGGAGGCTCAGGCGGATGCCATCGTGCTGCGCGTGCAGGACAGTGGCCCGGGCGTGGATGAAGCGCAGCGGGAAAAACTCTTCGAGCGTTTCTATCGGCTTGGCGACGGTCAGGGCGCGGGGCTGGGCCTGTCCATCGTGCTACGGGTGGTAGAGCTGCACCGCGCCAGCATCAGCCTGAGCGACTCGCCCCTCGGCGGTCTGGAGGTCACGGTACGCCTGCCCAGACGTTAGCAGGCTGTTGAAAAACTGCCTACGCTGCCATCGCGGCGTTAAAAAACAGACTCAAAATGCTCATTTACAGCTCGTAAACTCCGCTTTTTCGCCTGTTTTTGCCTTGCGCTGGCTGCCTCGCCTACGTTTTTTCAACAGCCTGTTAACGCGTGCTGCCCCGGCGCAGAGCGCGCTCTTCACGGCGCGCCTGCTGCTGCACTTCGGCCAGCACTTCCTGCACATAGTCGATATGCCGGTTGGACAGCGCGCGGGCATCCTCGGCGCGGCCTTCGATAATTGCCTGATACAGCGCGCGGTGCTGCTCGATCAGCATGTCGCGGGTTTCATCGCGCTGGGCGTACATACCGCCGATATTGGTCACCACGTTGCGTTTGAGCAGGTCGAACAGCCCGCGAATGGTGTGCAGCAGCACGGCGTTGTGGCTGGCCTCGGCAATCGCCAGGTGGAAGTTGGCATCGGCTGCGCCTTCCTCGGCACGGGTCACCTTGCCGCTGCGGCTGTAGCAATCCTGCAGCGCCGCGAAGGCGTCGGTCAGACGCTGGCGATCCAGTTCGGTGGCACGCTGCGCCGCATAGAAGGCGCAGGAGCCTTCCAGGGTGTGGCGAAATTCCAACAGGTCGCGCTGGGCTTCAGGGTTACTTTCCAACAGGTGCAGCAGCGGGTCACTGAAAGTCGAGCCGAGGGTTTCCGCCACATAGTTGCCACCGCCATGACGGCTGACCAATAGGCCCTTGGCTGCCAGCTTCTGGATCGCTTCACGCAGCGACGGCCGCGAGACGCCGAACTGCTCGGACAATACCCGCTCCGCCGGCAAGCGCTCGCCGGCCTTGAGCGTGCCTTCGAGGATCATGGTTTCCAGTTGGCTAACGATATCGTCCGACAAACGGCGTTGGCGCACCGATCCCACTTCCATAGCTCGCACTCCATTGGTTTGACCACCTGCCACGGGCCTTTGCGGCCCTCTTCCGGCAAGCCTATCGCCGCCGCCCCAGCCTAGCAAGACGAGCCCTTACGACCAAAGTCGTAAGGCAGCTAATTGACAGGCTAGAGGCCGCACTTTTACCCTGACCGCGCAGTCTTGTAAATTGGTATTACCAATTCACCACACTAAAACAATTCCAAGAATCCTACGAGGTCTCCCCATGCCGGCTCTATTGCTTATATCCGCCGCAGCGCTACAGCCCGATGCGCACCCGCATTCACCCATGCGCATCGCGCAACGTTAAGGAGAGGCCAGCATGTCGACAGGTCTTCTTGCTCTACTGGCGTTCTCGCCCATCCTGCTCGCCGCCGTGCTGCTGATCGGTCTGCGCTGGCCGGCCAAACATGCCATGCCCCTGGTCTACCTGCTTACCGCAGGCGTGGCGCTGTTTGCCTGGGACATGAGCTTTAACCGCGTGCTGGCCTCCACCGTGCAAGGCTTGCTGATTACCCTTGGGCTGCTGTGGATCATCTTCGGCGCGATTTTGCTGCTCAACACGCTCAAGCATTCCGGCGGCATCACCGCGATTCGCGCCGGCTTTGCCACCATCAGCCCGGACCGGCGCATTCAGGCAATAATCATCGCCTGGCTGTTCGGCTGCTTTATCGAAGGCGCGTCTGGTTTCGGTACACCTGCTGCCATCGCCGCGCCGCTGCTGGTGGCCATCGGTTTCCCGGCCATGGCTGCAGTGATGCTCGGCATGCTGGTACAAAGCACGCCGGTGTCCTTCGGCGCGGTGGGTACGCCGATCATAGTCGGGGTCAATACCGGCCTGGACTCGGCCACCATCGGCGCGCAGCTGGTTGAACAGGGTTCGTCCTGGGCGCAGTTTCTGCAGTTGATCACCAGTGAAGTGGCGATCATCCACGCCATTGTCGGCACCGTGATGCCGCTGATTATGGTGCTGATGCTGACCCGTTTCTTCGGCACCGAGAAAAGCTGGAAAGCCGGTTTTGCAGTGCTGCCATTCGCGATCTTCGCCGGCCTGGCGTTCACCATTCCTTACGCCTTGACCGGTGTATTCCTCGGTCCGGAATTTCCCTCGCTGGGCGGCGGTTTAATTGGTTTGGCGATTGTCACCAGCGCCGCGCGCATGGGCTTTCTGCTGCCAAAAACCACCTGGGATTTCGCCCCGGCGGACAAATGGCCAGCCGAATGGCTGGGCACCGTGGAAATGAAGCTCGACCAACTCACCGCCAAGCCAATGAGCGCCCTGCGCGCCTGGCTGCCCTACGTACTGGTCGGCGCGCTGCTGGTGATCAGCCGGGTATTTCCCGAGGTCAGCGCCGCATTGAAAGCGGTGATGCTGAACTTCCCTGACCTGCTCGGCGAAACCGGGATCAGCGCCAACTTTCAGCCGCTGTACCTGCCGGGCGGGATTCTGGTCACCGTGGTCATCGCCACCTTCTTCTTCCACGGCATGAAACTGCGCGAGCTGGGCAGTGCAGTGAAGGAGTCGTCGGGCGTGTTACTGAGCGCCGGCTTTGTGCTGCTGTTTACCGTGCCGATGGTGCGCATCCTGATCAACTCCGGGGTTAACGCCGCCGAGCTGTCGAGCATGCCGATCCTGATGGCGCGCTGGGTGGCTGACAGCGTGGGCGGCATCTATCCGTTGCTGGCGCCGAGCGTCGGGGCCCTAGGCGCCTTTATTGCCGGCTCCAACACCGTCAGCAACATGATGTTCAGCCAGTTCCAGTTCGGCGTAGCCAGCAGCCTGGGCATCTCCAGCGCGCTGATTGTCGCAGTGCAGGCGATTGGCGCCGCCGCCGGCAATATGGTGGCGATCCACAACGTCGTCGCCGCTTCCGCCACGGTTGGCCTGCTGGGCCGCGAAGGCAGCATCCTGCGCAAGACCGTCTGGCCTACCCTTTACTACGTGCTGTTTACCGGCCTGATCGCGCTATTTGCCGTGTATGTGCTGGGCGTCAGCGACCCGCTGATGGCGAGCTGATCCACGCCACACTGCGTGCCGCTCGGGCGGCGCGCATTGGCGTTTTGCTGCAAACCCTTTTTCCTGCTTGGGTGACTCCATGATCATTTCTGCCTCCACCGACTACCGCGCCGCCGCCCAACGCCGGCTGCCACCGTTTCTGTTTCACTACATCGACGGCGGCGCCTATGCCGAGCACACCCTCAAGCGCAACGTCGCCGACCTGGCGGACATTGCCCTGCGCCAGCGCGTGCTGCGCAATATGTCGGAGCTGAGCCTGGAAACCCGTCTATTGGGTGAAACCCTGAGCATGCCGGTGGCCCTGGCCCCGGTCGGCCTGACCGGCATGTACGCCCGCCGTGGTGAAGTGCAGGCTGCCAAGGCCGCCGCCGCCAAGGGTATTCCCTTTACCCTGTCCACCGTTTCGGTGTGCCCGATTGAAGAAGTCGCGCCGGCCATCGACCGGCCGATGTGGTTTCAGCTGTATGTGCTGAAAGACCGCGGTTTTATGAAAAACGCCCTCGAGCGCGCCAAAGCCGCCGGCGTCACCACCCTGGTATTTACCGTGGATATGCCAGTACCTGGCGCGCGCTACCGCGATGCCCACTCCGGTATGAGCGGGCCGAACGCGCCGCTGCGGCGCATGCTGCAAGCCATGACCCACCCGCGCTGGGCATGGGATGTCGGCCTGCTCGGCAAGCCCCATGACCTCGGCAATATCTCCGCCTATCGTGGCAACCCCACGGGCCTGGCCGATTACATCGGCTGGCTGGGCAACAACTTCGACCCCTCGATCAGTTGGAAGGACCTGGAATGGATTCGTGAATTCTGGGACGGCCCGATGGTCATCAAGGGCATCCTCGACCCGCAGGACGCCAAGGACGCCGTGAGCTTCGGCGCCGACGGCATCGTCGTCTCCAACCACGGCGGCCGCCAACTCGATGGCGTGATGTCCAGCGCCCGCGCCCTGCCAGCGATTGCCGATGCAGTGAAAGGCCAGCTGGCGATTCTCGCCGACTCCGGCATCCGCACCGGCCTGGATGTGGTGCGCATGATCGCCCTCGGCGCCGACACGGTGATGCTCGGCCGGGCCTTTATCTACGCCCTGGCCGCTGACGGTGGCGCGGGGGTAAGCAACCTGCTGGATCTGATCGAGAAGGAAATGCGCGTGGCCATGGTGCTGACCGGGGCCAAATCGATCAGCGAGATCAATGCCGATTCTCTGGTGCGCGAACTGCACCACGCCGCGTCCTGACGCTGCACCTGACTTCCGGAGCCTGCATGAGCCTGCCCAGCGCCTTTCTCACCGCCGTAGAGCGCCTGATCCCTGCCGAGCGGCGTTTCGACGACCCGCTGTCGACCCTGGCCTTTGGCACCGATGCCAGCTTCTACCGGCTGATTCCCAAGCTGGTGGTGCGCGTCGAGGCGGAGCTGGAAGTGGTCGACCTGCTTAAGCTGGCCAGCGCCCATCAGGTGTCGGTGACCTTCCGCGCCGCTGGCACCAGCCTATCTGGGCAGGCCATCAGTGACTCGGTATTGATCGTGCTGGGCGATAACTGGAACGGCCGGGAAGTCCGTGGCCAGGGCAGCCAGATCCGCTTGCAACCGGGGGTGATCGGCGCCCAGGCGAATGCCGTGCTGGCGCCCTTCCAGCGCAAGATCGGTCCTGATCCGGCGTCGATCAACGCCTGCAAAATCGGCGGCATCGTCGCCAACAACGCCAGCGGCATGTGCTGCGGCACGGCGCAAAACAGCTACCACACCCTGGCCGGCATCCGCCTGGTGCTGGCCGACGGCACGGTGCTGGACACCGAAGACCCACTCAGCGTCACGCGCTTCTTTTCCACCCACGCCGACCTGCTGGCGCAACTGAACGAGCTGGGCAAACAGACCCGCGCCAATAGCGCGCTGGCGGCGAAGATCCGCCATAAATACCGGCTGAAAAACACCACCGGCCTGTCGCTCAACGCCCTGGTGGATTTCGACCAGCCGCTGGATATCCTCAGCCACCTGCTGGTGGGCTCCGAAGGCACCCTCGGTTTTATCAGCGCGGTGACCTACAACACCGTACCCGACCACCCGCACAAGGCCAGCGCTCTGTTGGTGTTCCCCGATGTGGAGAGTTGCTGCCGTGCGGTGACCCTACTCAAACAGCAGCCAGTGTCCGCCGTGGAACTGCTCGACCGCCGCAGCCTGCGCTCGGTACAGGACAAACCCGGCATGCCGGAATGGGTTAAAGGTTTGTCGGATAGCGCCTGCGCCCTGCTGATCGAGTCCCGCGCCGCCAGCCAGAGCCTGCTACACGAGCAGCTGCAACTGATCATGGCCTCCATCGCCGACTTCCCCCTGGAAAAGCAGGTAGATTTCAGCGAAGACCCGGCCGTTTACAACCTGCTGTGGAAGATCCGCAAGGACACCTTCCCCGCCGTTGGCGCCGTGCGCCAGACCGGCACCACGGTAATCATCGAGGACGTCACCTTCCCCATCGAACAGCTGGCCGAAGGCGTCAACCGCCTGCTCGCGCTGTTCGACAAGCACGACTACGACGAAGCGATCATTTTCGGCCACGCCTTGGAAGGCAATCTGCATTTCGTGTTTACCCAGGCCTTCGAAACGCCCGAGCAGATCGCCCGCTACTCGGCCTTTATGGACGATGTGGCGCACCTGGTGGCCGTGGAATTTGGTGGCTCGCTAAAGGCCGAACACGGCACCGGGCGCAATATGGCGCCCTTTGTCGAGCTGGAATGGGGCCATGACGCCTACCAGCTGATGTGGCAGATCAAGCGCCTGCTCGACCCCCAGGGCATTCTCAACCCGGATGTGATTCTTTCCGAGGATCGCGATATCCACCTGAAAAATCTCAAGCCGCTGCCGGCCGCTGACGAGATCGTCGACAAGTGCATCGAGTGCGGCTTCTGCGAGCCCGTATGCCCATCCAAGGGGCTGACCCTGAGCCCGCGCCAGCGCATCGTGATCTGGCGCGATATTCAGGCGAAAAAGCGCGCCGGCATCGACACCCGTGAGTTGGAAGCGGCCTATCAATACCAGGGCATCGACACCTGCGCCGCCACCGGCCTGTGCGCCCAGCGCTGCCCGGTGGGCATCAACACCGGCGACCTGGTGCGCCAGCTGCGCAGCCGCGACGCCAACAGCCAACGCAGCGCCGACTGGCTGGCCAACAACTTCCGTCGCGCCATGCAGGGCGCGCGGGTGATGCTGCATGTGGCCAACGGCGCGCGCATGATCATGGGCGCACCGCTGCTCAGCCGCACTTCGGCAGCGCTCAGCAAGGCCAGCCAGGGCAAACTGCCGCAATGGACGCCGGCTATACCGCAACCGCTGCAGCGCCTGCACCTACCAAAAGCCAATGACGATGCACGGCCACGAGTGGTCTATCTGGCCGCCTGCGTGTCCCGCGCCATGGGCCCGGCAGCTGGCGATAGCGAGCAAATGCCGCTGCTCGACAAGACCCGCGCCCTGCTGGAGAAAGGCGGCTTTCAGGTGGTGTTCCCGGCTGAGCTGGACAACCTCTGCTGCGGCCAGCCCTTTGCCTCCAAGGGGTATGCCGAACAGGCCGAACGCAAGAAGCAGGAACTGATCGACGCCCTGCTCAAGGCCAGCCGTGGCGGCCTCGACCCGATCTACTGCGACACCAGCCCCTGCACCCTACGACTAATGCAGGACGGTCTGGATACACGGCTGAAACTGCATGACCCAGTGAAATTTATCCGTGAGCACCTGCTCGACCGCCTGCACATCACCCCACAGAACAAACCGGTGGCGGTGCACGTCACCTGCAGCACCCAGCATCTGGGCGAGGCGCAGGGCCTGATCGATATCGTCCGCCGCTGCACCTCGGAGGTGGTGATTCCCGAAGGTATCCACTGCTGCGGCTTTGCCGGCGACAAGGGCTTTACCACCCCGGAGCTGAACGACCACGCCCTGCGCAGCCTGAAGTCCGCCGTGCAGTATTGCGAGGAAGGCATCAGCACCAGCCGCACCTGCGAAATCGGCCTGAGCCAGCATGGCGGCATCGATTATCACGGGCTGGTCTATCTGGTTGACCGAGTCAGCAGCGCCAGGCCTTGAGTGACCAACGGCCCAGCCACCGAGTGAGGGCTTTCTATACTGAAAGCCCTACCCCACCGCTGGAGCCACGCCATGCGCCGCCTTGCCACTTTCCTTGCTACCGCACTCCTCAGCACTTCGCTCTGGGCCATGCATTGCCCGGCGGATATGGCCAAGATCGATGGCCTGCTGAAAACCGACCCGCCGAGCGATGCCACCGTACTCGCGCAAGTGCAGCAGCTACGCGCCGAAGGCGAAGCCCTGCACAAGGCCGGCAACCACAGCGAATCGGTCAAGGTGCTGGGCGAAGCGTTGCAACTGCTCGAAGCCAGCGAATAGCTCGAACAGCGGCAGGGAAGGCGCGGGTTAAAGCGCCTGCCCTAACAGGCTAAGCGCCACGCGGCGCACCTGAGCCAGGTCAATCGGCTTGGCCAGGCAAGCCTGGGCGCCGCGCCGACGTGCTTCGGCAAACACCGCCTCATCCGCCGCCGCACTGATCACCAACACCGGCACCGCCTGCAGCCTTGGATTAAGGCGCATGGCATCCAGCACCTGCATACCGTCGCCATCGGGTAGATCCAGATCGAGCAACAGCAAGGTCGGCGTGCATTGCTCCAGTTCAGCCAGTGCCCGCTGCACCGAGCCAGCGCCACGCACCTCGGCAAATTCACGCAGGGCTTCCTGAACCACCTTGAGACAGGCCGGGTGATCTTCCACACACAGCACCTCGGCCAGCTGCTTGGGTTGCGCTGACACAGACTGCACATCAGCAACCGCCGGCGCTGCCGGTGCCGCAGCGCCAGGCAGGTCGATCCAGAAACGGCTGCCCGTGCCGGCACTGCTGCTAAAGCCCATCTCGCCAGCCATCAAGGTGGCCAGCTCACGGCACAGCACCAGGCCGATCCCGGTGCCAGGAATGCTGGAGTTTTCCCGACCCAGGCGCTGGAACGGCTGGAACAGATTGGCCTGTTGCTCGGCCGTCAGCCCCGCGCCGTTGTCCTCAACCCACAAGCGCACGCAGTTCGAGCGCACCTCATAGCCCATGCGAATCAGGCCCTGCGGGCTGTTGTACTTGATCGCGTTGGACAGCAGGTTAAGCACCACCTGGCGTACCCGGCGCATATCCGCCTGCACATACAGGCCGGCGTCAGCGTCAGCCAGCACCTGCAGCTGCAACTGGCGTTGCTGCACTTCCGGTTGCACCAGCTCGGCGCAGCCATGCAGCAGCGCGCCGACTTCCACCGGCTGCAACTTGAGCTGCTGACGGCGGCTCTCGATGCTCGAGAGGTCGAGAATGTCGTCCACCAGTGAAGTCAGATGACGGCTTGCGTTGACGATTTCGCGGGCGTAATCGGCCTCCAGCTTGGCCTCGGGCTTGTCCTGCACCTCCATCTCGATCAACTGACCAAAGCCGTAGATCGCATTAAGGGGCGTGCGCAGTTCGTGGCTCATGCTCGACAGAAAGCGGCTCTTGGCCTGGCTGGCGGCCTGGGCATCCAGGCTGGCGCGGCGCAGGTCTTCCTGCACCTGCTTGAGCCGGGTGATATCCACATGGGTGCCAGCCACGCGCAGGGCGCGGCCCTCGCTATCTCGCTCCAGCACCTTGCCGCGACTGAGCAACCAGACGTAGTCGCCCAGAGCATCGGCGTAGCGGTACTCCGCCTCGAAACGGTCCTCGCCGCTGCTGGCAAACAGCTGACGCAGATGGCGAATGCGCTCCAGATCATTGGGGTGCACACGCTGGTTGAACTCGCTGAAACTCATGTTCGGATGAGTCAGGCCGAAGCGCCTGAGGAATCGCTCGCTGAGGGTGATGCTCATCGTCTCAGCCTCGACCTCCCAGAGGCTTTCCGTGGTGCTTTCCAGCACCAGCTGGAGAATCCGCTGCGCCTCCACCCGCTGCACTTCACTGGCCTGCAACTGCTCGCCGGTGTGCTGCACCGCCTCTGCCATGCTCACCAGTTCACGGATCTGGCTGCTCGGCGCAGCGGGCTGATAGTTGCCCTGGCCCAGCTCACGCATCATCCCGACAATCCCATCAATCGGTCGCACCAGCTGCTCGCTCAGGCGCCGCGAACGCAGCCACATCAAGGCAAAGAACAGCAGATAGAACAGCGCCAGGCCGACGATCAGCAGGTAGCCGATATGCAGATAGCGCTCGGCCAGGCGATTGGTCTCGCTGAAGATATGCTCTTCATCCACCACCAGCAGCAGTTGCCAGCCGGTCTGCGGGATCTCGCTCCAGGCGATCAGTTGCTTACGCCCGCCAAGATCAACCTCCTGCACATTGCCCTGCCCCGCTGCCATGGCCTGCAACAGCGGCTGCATCTCCGCGCGCTTGGCCAAGTTGAAATCCTCGGGCTTAAGCACCTCGCGGCGCACCGCCTCGGCATAGGAGTATTCAGTCAGCTCGCGCAGGCCGAAATCCTCTTCACCGGCACTCGGCAGGGCCATGATGTTGTGGTCGCGGCTGACCAGCATCGCATAGCCCTGCCAGGGCACATCCAGCTCGCCAATCTCACCGAGCATCTGCCCGACCGTGATATCCAGTCCCACCACACCTTCGAGGAAATCACCGCGATACACCGGCGCCACCGCCGACATCATCCAGCCCATGCCTGCCGGGTCGAGGTAGACATCGGTCCAGGCCACCTTGCGCTCGGGGTTGTGCTTGGCGTCCGCCAGGTAATAGAAGTTGTAATCGGGTATCACCATGTCATGGGGATACTGCTCGGGCGTCATAAAGAAGGGGTAGATGCGGTTGTAACTGTCCCAGGTATTGAAATAAGCCGCTGCTACACGTGGGTTGGCGGCCTGGATCGAGCGCATCAACGGGTCGAGCTGCGACAAACGCAGAGCCTTGGCGTGGTCCTGCTGGGCCAGCGGCGTGCTGTTGGCATAAAAGGACGCCGCCCGGCCATCATCACTGCGGCTGTAGAACACGCCGTTTTCAGTCAGCGCATGGCGCTGGCGCTCCAGCGCATCGGGCTCAAACCTACGGTTATCCAGAGCATTGAGCGCCGCATCACGGAAGATCTGTACCTGCGCCTCCACCGAACGCAGGCGGCCATCAATCACCTGGCCTTCACGCGCCACCGCCGCAGACAGATCATCCAGCGCGCTCTGCTGCAAATGCTCGATCTGCGCATCGCGAATCGCCGCGTTGCTAAGCAGGTACACCGTGATCAACACCGACTCGACCAGAATCAGCGGAATCAGGGCACTCTGCACAAAAGCGCGCCAGATCCACTGACGCAAAGGGTAACGCGACGCGCGCGGCATACGAGGGTCTCATCCAAAAGACATAGCGAATGTGCAGGATGCAATCATAGCCGGCAAGCCCCATTAGCGTCCGCCAGGCAATTGCCGGGTCGACGCTGTGGAACCTTTGGCGTAAACTCGCGTCCCAGTACCAGCAGCAAAAGCTTTGGGGCCGATTAGGATTCGACGCCGGTAGCGAAGCTCTAGGTGCATGCCGACTTGGTAACAGAAGTCGTAAATCCACTGTTGCAACTTTCTATAGTTGCCAATGACGAAAACTACGAGGGCTACGCTCTCGCTGCGTAAGCGGCGCGACTAGTCCTTCTGGTAGCTTCGGCTCCAGCGATCACTAGGGGATGCCTGTAAACCTGAAGTGATTGTCATGCAGAACAGGATCGCCGCGTAGTACGTTGTGGACAAAGCGGCTAAAACTTACACAACTCGTCCAAAGCACCCTGCCCGTCGGGCGGCTGCGGATTAACTCAATAGACACGGCTAAGCATGTAGTACCGAAAGTGGAGAACTGGCGGACGGGGGTTCAAATCCCCCCGGCTCCACCATTACATCATCTAAAGACGTCCACGGACGTCTTTTTTTGTGCCTGAAATCCAGCAAATACGGGGCTTTCAGCGCCACCAGTGTCCATGAACGGCCAGCAGGATCTACGTCTTTCGGTATTCCAAATGGTATTCCAAGCCCACAGGTGCTAATTTTTGGAATACCAAAACCCTCTTTGGAATACCAATGTGCGCTCAAGCTACTCGCCTTTCTGAACTCAAGATCAAAGCCGCCAAGCCTTTAGAGAAGGATTACGTCCTGGTTGATGGAGATGGTCTTCAGATGAGAGTGAGAATCAATGGCTCTAAGCTATGGAACTTTAACTACTACCATCCTGTAACTAAGAAACGCATCAACATGGGCCTTGGCGCATATCCTGAGCTGTCTCTTGCCCAGGCAAGGAAAATGACCATTGAGGCAAGGGAGCTCCTGGTCACTGGTATCGATCCGAAAGAGCAGCGAGACACCCTGAAGCAGGCTAAGAAATCTGAAACCGAACATACTTTTCAGAACGTCGCGACGGCCTGGTATGAGCTCAAAAAAGACTCGGTGACACCAGCCTATGCTGAAGACATCTGGCGCTCGATGACGCTGCACGTTTTCCCGGATTTAGGCACCACACCGATCTCAGCCATCAGCGCACCACAAGTCATCAACCTGCTTCGACCACTCGAAACCAAAGGCAGCCTTGAAACCGTTAAACGACTGTCACAGCGACTCAACGAGATCATGACCTACGGGGTCAACTCGGGACTGATTCACGCAAACCCGCTCAGTGGGATTCGCTCAGTCTTCAAGAAGCCGAAAAAGAAGAACATGGCGGCCCTTGCTCCCGATGAGCTGAAAGAGCTCATGGTAGCAATTGCCAATGCCAGCATAAAAAGGACGACACGCTGCCTAATCGAATGGCAGCTCAACACGATGACCCGTCCAGCAGAAGCAGCCACTACCCGCTGGGTCGATATCGACTTCGAAAAGCGTATCTGGACGATCCCAGCTGAACGCATGAAAAAGCGCCGCATGCACATCGTGCCGCTCACTGAGCAAGCACTGGCGCTTTTAGAGGCGATCAAACCCTACAGCGGACACCGGGAATACGTGTTCCCTGCAGATCGGGACCCTCGTACCCACTGCAACAGCCAAACCGCAAATATGGCGCTGAAGCGTATGGGCTTTGAAGGTCGCCTGGTAAGCCATGGCATGCGCTCAATGGCTAGCACCATTCTCAACGAGCACGGCTGGGATCCTGAGCTGATTGAGGTGGCGCTTGCCCACGTCGACAAAGATGAGGTTCGCAGCGCCTACAACCGGGCAGACTATATCGAACGCAGGCGACCGATGATGGCCTGGTGGAGCGAGCACATTCAGGAAGCCGCTACCGGCAATCTGTCGGTGTCCGCCATCAAAGAAAATCGGGACAGAAAAGTCGCGTCCATACGCTGATCAAGAGTCGACTACCGGCCAGAAACCTTCAACCAGCTCCATGCCGTCAACTTGGCGCTTGTTCAGTTGACTAGGCCCTCACCCTATGCGCTGCTTCCAATGCCCTTCCTCAGCGGTAACCCCACTCTCCGTCGGCACGAGTGTCCAGATCTTCGCGTCTATCCCGTCGTTTTGAAGCTTGCGCAAGAAGTAACGCGCTTGCAGAGCGTCATGGGTAGCGATAACGACCTGGAAGCCGTGGTCAACGATGTAGTCGCGTAGCAAATCGAAGACTGCAGACGCGTGCACCAGATCATGATGCTGGGTCGGATCGTCGAGTAGCAGCGCCTTCCAAGGCGACCATTGGTGACTCATGGCCATTGAAAGCAGGAAGGTCAGCTGAAGGTCAGTCAACTGAGCCTCGCTTGCGACGTCAGGTACCGGAGCCGACTTATTGCCCAGTGGCACAAGGACTTCAGCCTTTTCTTTGTTGTAATGGGTGAAAAAGTTGAGGCTCGCTTCATGGAACCTGGTTTCACGCACGACCCGCTTGAGCAAAGCCTGCCAGCGCGGAACAACCTTGCTGACGTGTTTCTGGACGTTTCCGATCTCCTTCTTCAAGAAGACATCTAGGGCGTCCATGGCCTCCGAGAGCTTGTTTAAATCGGTCAGTTGTCCGGTCGCAGTCGCGATTCGCGCGTTGAGATGAGCAAAGAAACGCTCTTCTGTAAGATCTAGACGCTGGGCATCGATAAGTCGCTGCGCTAGCTGCGACTCACTCAATTTGGCCCAAGCCGAAATCTCAACTCCTAGATTATCTAATACTCCCAGGTTGCGCTCCAGATCAGCCAACGTCTTACGTAGTGTTCTGGCGCGGGCCTGAGCAGCTTCTGCAAGAGGGTCGCCCTCCAGCCCAAGCCCTTGCCAGCTGGCGCGGAACGACGCGAGCTGGGTTTGAGCATGTCTGATCGCCTCCTCGGTGGTTCTCACTGCGCTGCTCAGCTCTTGTAGCTGGCGTTGTTGTGTATCCAGCATTAGTTGGGCAGCTTCTACTTGCCCGTTAAGTTCAAGAATTCGATCGTCGAGCTGGCTTTTTTGTGCGGTCAGCTCTTCGAGCGTTCGCACAACGGGTGCCTCCTTCGTAAGGGCAGATAAAGTGGCGACCGCCTGATCAAGTCGAGTGAGCGCCTCACCATGCTGAACGCGCGCCTGATCCAGCGCGGCAACAGCGATATCGAGGGCATGCTGGGCCTGCTCGAAGATCTCTAGAGCAACCAATGGTTCCAGACCGGAGCGCCGATCCATCAAGTTTTTGCGGTTCGCTGAGACTCCATCCAGCTGCACCCTGAGCAACTCTTTAGCCAACGGTACTGAATCGCTGGCCAAGATTGGGTCGATACGGAACTGAACAATCCTCCGCTCCAAGCCTCGACGGATATCATCCAATGCCGCAAGCTGCGCCTGGCAATCCCCCACGGCTGCGAGTGCGGAAACCACCTCGGCATCACTCGCAGCCAAGGCCTCTACAGCAGCTTTCAATTTCTGATCAGCCGAGGTCAGACTGGGACTTATCGCCTGCAAAGCCTTGGCTACGCGCTCCTGCAACTCAGTAGAGCCATGAGGATACAAACACAACGGACAGCTTTCTTGCTCTGACGGTAGGTGTTCGGCAATGGAAGCAACCGCCTGACGAATCGCATCCGTGGAAGCACTCAAGGCCTGATAATGCGCCCTAGCCGCATCTTCGGCAGCTTTGCACACTTCCAGAGCAGCACGCTTTTCAGCCAGCTCGGCCCCCAAGTGGGTAAGAATCTCTTCGAGATGATCTGACTCTTTACGGTTCTCCTTCAACCGCTCTTCGGTAGCTTCCCACTCGACGACCAACCGCTGGCCTTCGAGCAGTTGTTTTTCGGTCTGATCGAGCGATTGAAGCTGACTGTCGAGCTGAGCGTGCTGATTACGGATCTGCAGGTTGCGCTCATGCTTTTCCCGCAACGCCGCGCATTGTTCTTCGGCGCTCGTGACCGCAGTCGCAGCCTCGGTCAATGCCTGGTTACGATGGTCGACCAGCTGCCTTGCACTCGCTTCATTGACGAGTCGCTCCAATGCTTGCTCAACACTGAAACGCTCCTGTTGAGCAAGCTGGATGTTGTCCTGGTGCTTTTTGAGGAGTGTCGCGCTTTCCGTTCGGCTCTTCGTGTGACTGTCGAGCGTCTCGTTCGCAGTGGCCAGTTGAGTATTGAGCGCATCAAGCCGAGAGCGCACGGCACTGAAGCTTTCGACTAAGCCGTCCACCTCGGCCAAGCCGACGATGAGCGCCTGAACGCGCTCTACTTTGATACGCAAGATTTCCAGAAGCGCAGTTTGAGCGAGCGCCAGGGTGTCCTGATTCACAGGCTCCGAGAGTAATCCGGGAGGTATCTGATCAAGACTTCGGGTCTGGGCAGCTGCCTCTGCAATGGCCTTGGCAAGGTGATCCTGCGGACGTAAGGCTCCAATCGCGCCGGCTGCAGCGATATCGCGCTCCTGGATGAGTCGATTCCACTCTTGCAACTCCTTCTCAAGGTCAATCAAAACCTGCTGTTCACGGTTTCTCTGCTCGGTCAAAGACCGTCGCACCGAAGGAAGTGTTGCCCCGGCACGGGAGCCCTCACGCCCGATAGGAAGTTTTGCCAACTGCGAACCGGCTTCACTCTCTTCAGCCTTGACGATCCATTCATTTTCTCTTTGATCTAACAGGTGCGTTAGCCGTAGAAGGAATGGCAGGTCACTCTCAGGGATCCCGGGGAAAAGGCTGGTCAGATCGCCCTCCTGACTAACCTTACCCGCGGCGGTGACTTTGGACGTCGCGGTAAAATCAGCGAAGTTCAAGCTGACCTGCCCAAATGCTTCGTCATCCCGAACGACATGTTTAATGCCTTTTTTAAGACGCGCAATCCTTCCGGTGAGGCCGAATTCGATAGCCTCGAACAAGGTGGTTTTGCCCGTGCCATTGGGCGCCAGCACAATAGTTGCGCCTGGACTCAGCTCAATCTCGACACCAGGCCCGAATTTGCGCAGATTCGTCAGCGTGATGGAATTCAACTTGCTCATTGCTGATCCTCGCTACGAGTCATCAACGCGCGCAGCGATCGCACAGTATCAGCGCCACTCGCAGCCGACAGCAGTTCCGACTTCCAGACATCAATATGGTCTCTCGTCCATGAGTGGGCAGAGGAGAGCTCTTGTAACGCTGCAACCAACGGGTCGCTGAGTGTTTCAACATTTCCTGGTGGCTCAAGCGCCGCCAGGAATGTGCGGTCGAGAAAGTCCATCGGTGTTTCCTGCTGCCTGGCTACGACTTTCCGACAGAATCGATCATCCGTTTCAATGCGAATGGCCTCATCATGACTGGCCTCTCGCAGAATCATGAACATGAACAGATCGGACGTTTCCGGCTCCGGTAAAACGTCTCGGACACCGGCGGCCCACTGGTGAGCCGCTTGTGCCGAGTGCGATGGAAGCTCGATCAGCAAAATAGTTCGCCAGCCGGCCTTCTCTATGTGGGCGCGTTTGAGACGCAGAATTTGCGAGTCGTGATCAACCTCTGGAAGGTCCATCTCATCCGCCAGCTGTACTTCATACCGACCTTCGGCACATTGGCGTATCGCTGTGGCCAATTGTTGCAATGTCATCATGATCAGTGTCCTTTCCCACAAGCTTCGATTGCCGCTTCGCGTGCCTGAAGCCAATCTTTCCAGTGCCTTTGAAAATGTGCTTGCAGCTTGACCAGCGTGCCTGCTTTTAGCTGCTTATAGACTTGCCATCGGGTGATGAGCAGGCGTGGCTGTCGCTCGGCTGCCATGCTATGACCGGCTTCCAAATCCTCAGCCATACCTGCCTGAAGCAACCCAGTCGCAGACCCCTCTACGCCCGACAGGATGACTACAGGAGGAGGAGACTGACCCAAAAGCTCGCGGAGATTGCTCTCACTTAGTAGACGAGGCCCGTCAGTGTCTGCAGGTTCGCCAGACCAGTGTCGCAGGGCGATGCTCAGTACATCACCAATCGGCTCAATCGAACGCCAATCAGCACTGCCAAGACCCACGCACGCAAGTAGCAGCATGATGACTGCGTCTTCCAGCAGCTTTACCGTGCGAGGCCCAATGCGCAGAGCGTGCTTGCCATTGATACCTTCGGTCTGGGGATACATCATCTGCTCGAAAAGAAGCAGGCGGGCATCTGGATCTTTGTCTAACTCGGCTCGCCAGACCTGCCACTTTTCTGCCATGGCAACCAACAAATCGTGGTCATTGATGCCGTTAAGCTTATTAGCTACGCAGATTTGAAGCTGTTGCCAAACAACATCATTCATCGCGCAATGAAGCGCATCTGACTCATCCTTGGCGTCGCCAGGCGAGGAAACATCCCGCCCCATTGCACACGAAAGCGCCTCAGCATTCTCAAACCATGGGAGTTCATCAAGGTCGCGGTCAGTATCACCAAGCGTACTCCCTAATTCACTGTGTGCGCCCTGACGCCAGGCGGGCTCCCCAAGAAGCATGGATTCGCTGCCTTTCTTCAGGTGTAAAGCCAGCCGAAGAATTGCGGTGGGCAGGGTGAGCGCCCTGGTAGGGCGGGCATATTCAGCATGCAGTCGAAGCCGCCGGTTAGGTATGCTCTCCGCCCAGTGATGGCTAACGATTTGCTCAGCGGGACTACGCGCAAAAATAGTCGTTGTACTGGCGAGGTCATGCGTGCCGGCGACTGTCCAACCTTGCCCAGGTATTGGATTGACCAAGTACTGCGTCCAAGTCTGAACGCAGGGTCTAAGCAGACTCTGAAGGTGCTTGGCCGTGGTATGGCAAGTCACCGCATTAGTATCAGTCGTGCTGTCCCCGATATAGTCCAGCAACACACTCAACGTGATGGCTTTGTCGCTGAAATGTCTGTCGAGCGAATCAAGCGCTCTTGCCTCCAATGCGCCTTCATCACCGACGCAGTAAATCTCCAACATCTGCATCTTTTCGACGATATGGGCCCAGTCTTTGAACCCACACCACGTTGTGAGCCACGTATATACACTTTGAGTCGGCTTATCGTCGCGCGTTGCGAGCTCAACAAGATTTACGCCATCTTTGCGACAGAGATCCCACACCTCACGCAGGTGGGTGATCCTGATAACCTCCTGATCCTTTTCCTTGCCCTTGATCACAACCTCAGGCCCGGGGAGGATCAACGAAAAGGAGCGTTTGGACGGTTTCACCCCCACCGCGGGCGATTGCCAAGTCGCCAGGCTCTTCAAGACCTTCTCCAGCTCAGAGTCAAATTTCTTGTCTGATGGAGCCTCTGATTCTTCTTCGGCGGCTGCCGTGTCGGCTGTTTTACTGGCGCTTGTGATCTCGGTCTCTTGCGTCTTCTTGCGAGGTTTGTAAGAGGCAAGGTAGTCCGCTTTGTCGAGATGCTTGTCGCTGAATTCGCTGGTTTGCCGCTTGATTTGCAGGTGCTCCCAGTGGTCATCATTGTGGTAAATGACCACATCGTCCCATTCAGCAATACCTCCTTGCTCCGCGCCAATGCCTAATGGAGCAGGACGCCCATCTAGGAATTTATCCACCATGTCCGACAAACGCTGAGCAATCACCAGCTTTTCGTAGCGGCCTTTTTGCTCAAGCCGGAACCTTCTTATCATTGAGAATCCCTTCAAACGATTCGGCGCATAGGGCACCACTGATGGTGGCCATATACTAACCGACATTACCAAAGGTACCGCGACAGAGTTATCCCTGCACGATGGCGTTTGAGCGACGCTACGCGGGCAGTTGCTCTCTGTCTTGAGACAGGCAGGTACTTGGCTTCACAACCCCTAGATATCCGCCTCTGGCAGGCAGTGGTACATTGCGCCGTTGGTTCTGCCGCTGAAAGCGGCAATTCGATTCGAAACAATTTCAACCACACATAACTGCAGTGACATAGCACCAAGGAGGTTAACCCCATGTCATTGCAATGCCCCCGCTGTCACTCACCCAAAGTTGCTTCATTCCATCAAGCCATGAAAGTTGGTGCGGCCATCGGCACCGTAGGCGGTGTTGCGCGAGGCGTCAGCGCTGCGCTGGCTGGCGGCCAAGCAGGTGCGCTGATTGGCACCACCGCAGGACCTTTCGGCATCACGCTCGGCTACGTTTCAGGTGCCATCCTCGGTGGCCTGGCCGGCGGCGTTGGCGGTTGCGCGCTCGGCGCACAGCTGGGCGATACGCTCGACCGTCACGTATTGGCCCACAACCTCTGCTTGCTCTGCGGTCATCGATTCAACCTGCCGGCCTGATCTGGCCGCACCACTCCTTTTCTAACCATATGGTCCGGACGGTGCTGCGCTGTGCGCGGCGCTTTATGCCGGCCTGCACCCTAAGGAATCTAAACCATGGCTCATCTCGTCGAAACAATGGCCTACGCTGGCGAAGCTCCCTGGCATGGCCTGGGTAATCAGCTCACGCAAAAACAACCCATCGAGGTCTGGCAACGCGAAGCCGGTATGGACTGGCAGATTCAGGAAAGCCCCGTGCATTTCAAGTCGGACGCCATCGGCCACCTGGGCGCTATACATTCGTTCCCGGAACAGAAGGTACTCTTCCGTTCGGACACCAAGGCACCGCTGTCGGTGGTCTCCAACCGCTACCACACGGTGCAGCCGCGTGAGGTGCTGGAGTTCTACCGGGATCTCACCGAGGTCTCCGGCTACGAGCTGGAAACGGCGGGCGTGCTCAAAGGTGGCCGCAAGTTCTGGGCGCTGGCGCGTACCGGTCAGGGCGCAGCGATCAAGGGTAATGACCAGGTGAACGGCTATTTGTTGCTGGCCACATCCTGCGACGGCACTCTTGCCACGACAGCAACACCCACCACCGTTCGTGTGGTCTGTAACAACACCTTGACCATAGCCCTGGACGGCACCAGCCGCGCCATCAAGGTGCCACACAACACCCGCTTTGATCCGAACGCTGTAAAGAAGCAACTCGGCATCGCCGTCTCGCAATGGGACGACTTTATGTATCGCATGCGTGCGCTGGCCGAACGCAAGGTGCAGTGGCATGAAGCGCTGGGCTTCTTTATGAACGTGCTGTGCGAGACCAATCCGACCGGTGCTCTTCCCGAGGTGCTTCCCAACGAACGCGCAATGCGCAAAGTCCAGGAGCTGTATGAGGGTCGTGGTCGTGGCAGTCAGCTCGACTCTGCACGCGGCACCGCCTGGGGCCTGCTCAACTCTGTGACCGAGTTTGTCGATCACGAACGCCGGGCACGCAGCAACGAGTACCGCATGGACTCGGCCTGGTTCGGCCAGGGTGCGCAGATCAAACAACGCGCCCTGGACACCGCTCTACAACTGGTCGCCTAACCGCTTACTTACCACCCCATAACGCCCGATCAGTCTAGTTGCTGATCGGGCGTTTCTATTTCCGCAAGGTGAACGCTATGACAGCTACTCCGTTGAGCAGCACCAGCAAGCCGCGCCCGGCGCTGCGCTTGATCAGTACCAAAGAACTACCGCGTGAAGATTGGCTGGCAGTGCGCAAGCAGGGTATCGGCAGCTCCGATGCTGGCGCTGCAGTTGGCCTTAACCCCTATAAATCGCAGCTAGAACTGTGGATGGAGAAAACCGGGCGTGACACCACATTGCCCAAGGCCGACCCACACGACGAAGAAAGCCCGATGTACTGGGGCAATGTGCTGGAGCCGGTGGTGGCCTGGCATTACAGCAAGCGCACCAAGAACAAGGTGCGACGCATCAACGCCGTGCTGCAGCACCCTGATCCTGAGCTGCCGTGGATGCTGGCCAACATCGACCGCGAGGTGATCGGTGCTGACGATGTACAGATTCTTGAATGCAAGACAGCCGGCATAAACGGAGCACGCCTTTGGAAAGAAGGCGTACCCGAGTATGTGCAACTGCAGGTAATGCATCAGCTCGCTGTCACCGGCAAGCAGGCGGCAGATGTGGCTGTGCTGCTGGGTGGCCAGACGCTGGAGATCCACCGTATAGAGCGAGACGAGCAGATGATTGCACGCCTGATCGAGCTGGAACGCAAGTTCTGGCACTACGTGGAGACCGACACACCGCCGCCTGCTGATGGTTCAGCCTCGGCAGAAATGGCACTGCGTGCGCTCTACCCGGAGGACAACGGCCAGACCGTCGACTTCAGTGGCCGCGCAGGTTTGTCAGCGGCTTACCTGGAGCTCAAGGCGGTGCGCCAATCCATCAGCGAGAAGGAAACTCGCGAGGCCCAGCTCAAGCAGATGCTGCAGCAGGCCATGGGCGAAGCCACGCGCGCGGAGTTCAGCCACGGCTTTATCAGCTGGAAGAAAGCCAAGGGCAGCAACGTGCTCGATGTCGAAAGCATGCTGAAGGATAAGCCCTACCTGCAGGTTCGCTACACGAAGCAAAAGCAAGGCAGCCGGCGCTTCCTGGTCGGCTAATCCCCCCGCTCAACCATTCCCTCCCTTTGGTCAGCCCATGCAGTTCGCGCTGCGTGGCTGGCCTTTTTTCGTTTGCAGGAGAGCCACCATGCTCAAAGGTTTGGCAATCACTCCGCCGGTACTCGGGCGGATTTCCATCGGCAAGGTCATCGAGAAAAACGGCAAACGCCTGCCGGAGAAGGATGACCAGTTCACCATAACTTCGCAGGTGCAAGGAAAGCACGGCTGGCTGTTGCACCCTCTCAATGATGAGCTGCGTCAGGGCAAGGACGACAAACTACGCAGTATCCCGGTGCGCCTGCTGTTCAACGAGCCTGAGCTGAACTTTCGCGCCGACTACACGCTGTTCGATCGCCAGTCCGGACGACCGCAGTGCGTCGGTAATGGCGAGACCTGCAAGCGTGTCACCCAGGAAGGCATGCAGTCGTTACCTTGCCCATCACCCGATGCCTGCACATTGGCCAAAGGCGGTGCCTGCAAACCCTACGGAAGGCTGAACGTGCTGATTGGTGATGACGATCCGCTGGGTAGCTTTGTATTCCGTACCACCGGATTCAACAGCATCCGCACCCTGGCAGCTCGCCTGCATTACTTCCAGGCAATTTCTGGCAATCGCTTGGCCTGCCTGCCGCTGGAATTGCGTCTGCGGGGCAAGTCGACTCGCCAGAGCCATGGCACGCCGATCTTCTACGTCGACCTTACCGTACGCGGCGGCATGGATATGGCCGAAGCGCTGCTAGCTGCCAATAAGCTCGATGAGCAACGGCAAAACACCGGCTTCGATCAGATAGCACTGGATGAGGCCGCACGCCGTGGATTTGGCAACGGTGCATTCGAGGACAGCGAAGAAGAAAGCGGCGCAGTGATTGAAGAGTTTTTTTCCAACCCGGATACGGCATCCATCAACACCCAAAGCGAGGCACCGCAACCCACCCCAAGCTCACTGGCCGGCAAACTGGAAGTGCTTGCCATTCAAACCCACTGACCTATCGCCTACCTGGTTTCAGCCAGTTTATTGGAGAGCCAAGATGAATTTATTACGGTTTCTGCTCTGTCTGTTTGCGTTCATCGGCGCGCTGGCGGCAGCCGGGGCGCTGGTCGTGAGCATTGTGCTGATGCTACGTTTCCCGCCGCTATTGATCGCGGTAGTGCTGGCATGCTGGATCTTAAGCTGGCTACAACGGAGGTTAACCAGATAAATGGACCTACCCGAGTCAGTGGCCGGTAAGCCACTGACTCGGGCCAGATCCTGCAGCTGTTCTTTTTTTTCCAGTCGGGCAGAATCTACGGCCCCTTAAGCTAGCACCCGAAAACCTATGAAACTGCTCAACACCTACGACGACCGCGACGAAGCTGAAGAGGCTGCGGTAAAGCTAACAGGCGAGAAGCGTCTGGCAAGCGAGCGTGATGCCACTGTTGTTATCTATAACCTGTTCGGCATTCCGAGTTGGGGCAACTTTCATCGCCTGGGTATGTACAACCTTAGCGAGCTGAAATCGCTACTGGATAGCCGCGACTCTTGGCAGCCCAGCGAGAAGGCGCTACATGACGAAATTCTCACAACGTTAAAGACAGTGGCCAAGAACTACGGGATAGAAATTCCCGAGCACTGGTTTTAGGGGCGAGCGTCGATATAGACGCCCACCATATAAACGCCCCAACCAACCCGAGAGCAGTCAAGTCAGCACAGACAGCGCTTTAGTTTTCGAATGACTATTCGACTCAACCGCTACGGGATGACGACGAAATTAAGCATAATCATTCGCCAACGTGCTCTCGTAGACGCTCTTCGCGCTCGTTGCAGTCCTGATTGCTGCCCGAACATCGGAGCGGGTCAAATCCAGCACACGTAGCTTTCCATTAGCCTCTGCTATGGATTCGATACGCCGGTAAGCAAGAGCATGGTTCTCAGCATATACAGCAAGCCCCTTCAGCTTGGGCAGCGCATCGACCAAGTGCAGGCCATGTGGATCAACTAGATCCACCACAATATTGCCATCCGCTTCGGCGAAAAACACAAAGTCGGGACGGACAATTTTATATTGCTCATCTTCGACATAGGCGATGCCTAGCGAGGACTGCCCCGGCTGCTGCGGATTTCGGTACCAAAATTGGAAGCCTAAGCGATTGGACTCAATTTCAACCACCGAACGTTCCCAATCGTTGAGTTCGGCCGGATACTTGCGATTTTTGTCACATAGCAGATGGTTTTTCCATGTCGGGAAGGCAAAATCCTTGTCGTTCTCACGCGCTTTAGTTGCCTCATAGCGAGATTCTGGCTTAGCCAAATCAACACTCTGCGGCTCGGTGCTCATTTCAATAATTTGCCGGTAGGATTCCTTCCGATCATCACTTAGTGCCTTTATCTGCGGCGCATAAGTCTTTAGCCACACCGTCGCTAGCTTATCAGCCTCGGTATCAAAGTAAGTCTGCACTTCAGTAACCAGTCCCAAACCGGCGACGGTGACGCGTGCCTCGACGATAGCCTCCAGGTATTCCTCCGGATCGTTATCCAGACTCGCGGTCTTCTGCGCTAAGTGTTCGACATAGGTACGGGAAATGTCCGGGCTGAAAATGCGTGCGGCGCGCCGGTAGGCATCATCGATCACTGCCATGTCGGCATCTTCCCAAAACTGATCGAAACTCTTTTCCTTACCCTTCAAATCGGCGACCACAGTCTTACCATCTACGGTCATAACCGACTTGCGCTTCGTCTCGATTTTATCTTTTTGGCTCTCCTGAAATGCATCCAGCACCTTGTGCATATGTGCATGAGCCTCTCTCCCCGCACGATGAAGGATGTCATCTGATGCCAGCTCGTGAGCCAATGCGGTCAGCCGCTTCGCCGGCTTTGCGCCGCGCTGTGGCCGGGTTTGAGAAGGCAAGGCCTCGAATGCCTCCCAAACGCCTGATGACGCATCGGGGTGAGGCGTAACCTCTACATAGTCGATAAGGATGCGTCCAGAGGGTGGTGCCGTGTCGTCGCCCTGCATAAGGGTATCAACGACTGCTTCAACGGTCTTTCGATTAAACCTCGGCAGCAGGCAGTCCACTGCGTTCAGTCGATCATTGCCAGGGATGCGGCGGGCCAACGGTGAGCGTACCATCCGTCCCAGTAACTGAGTGATGTGTGTGCGATCGCTAGCGGCACGGAAGGACACCATTACTTCTGCGCGCGGGCAATCCCACCCCGTACTGATTGCATCCTTGGCAATTAGCACCCGCACCCAAGTTGACTCCTCAACACGCTGAGGCTCTATATAGGGCACGTCGTGGGCACCAAATCTTTGAGTGGTATGATCTCCAAAGACGTGCGCCACGCTTGCTGTAGGCAATTCGGGATATCGCTCAAAGATGGTGTCCAAAGCGCGACCGATTTCGCCTGGATCAGGTGTATTAGGAACCTGCAACACCATCAGAGGAATGACGACGTGTGCCTCTTCTTGCTGCTTGGCATACTCAGCCCAGGCGACTGCTGAATCTATCAGCTTATCGGTCGCACGCCGGACCAATACGGTATCGAAGTCACCGACTTCATCAGGAATATCCAGCAGGATAGTGTCCTTAATAAGGCCGGACTCCTGGACTTTTTCGGCATCCACAACCACGTTCGGCAGTTTGATGTGTTTGCCCGCAAACTCAATGGCCTTATTGAAACGCTCCACCGTCGCCGAGATCCCCCAGACCACTGAGATGCCTGGGACTCCGCCGGAACCATTGATAAGTCGTTGGACAATAGTGCCCTTTTCCCTCGGCGCAGCGCTACCCATGCCGCGATGCGCCTCGTCCAGGATGAGATAGAGCGTCATGTCAGGATCGTCGATGGTGTTCTGGATCGTATCCCAAATAGTGTAGGCCCTCAGGTCTGGACGGGTTTCAGGAAGCAGGTCACCCGCCTTAGCCTCAAGTTCCTCTTGGTCGTAGCCGCGCACGAGCAGGCTGTTCTTGCTCAGCTTCTGGGTGTTGAGGAAATAGATTTTCCCAGCCTCGAATCTTGGCCGATTGAAGGTGTTTTCTACCACTACCAAATCGGTGTGGTTGATACGGTCGCTCGCTTCCATCATGCGAAAACGGGTCTGCTCGTTCAGTGAGGGGTCGTCGCTAAACCAAATAACCACAGCTCCAGGGTCGGCATCAAAGTCAAATTCATCATCGCCATGAAATAGCGCCTCCAATGCGGCGGCGGCCATGACTGTCTTACCCGCACCGGTCACAGCAGTCAGCGAGAATGCGGTTTTGCGAGACTTTCGATGCCAGTCATCTCGCGCGTCCTTCAGGTTGTCCAACGCATCGCGGACAGCGTCACGTTGGTAGTCCTTGAGGCTGAACTTCATACCTTATTCCCCATTGGCAAAGCTGAAATTGGTCAAATAGGACTCGTAGAGCCGAACTGGCTCCACTCCGTCAGGCAGCCGCTTGGCTATAGACTGAAAACGACGATCGTCGTCGGTGACGATGTAGACGACGCGCAAGCCTTTTACTTTGTTCAGCGCATTGATGAATGGCGTGGCCTGGTCCACCTCAGTAAGCAAACCGTAGGCGTCAGCTATTGCCCAGCCCTCCGCAGGCAGCATGTCAATACGTTCTCCGCTCGCTCCAGCGCGTAACCACAGTAAAGGGGCAATACGGGCATATGCCAGGTTGTGGTTGACGGCGGTCCTGGTCTCGTAAGTCAGGGTGAAGAACTCTGCGTTTTCTTCGAATCCCGCGGCCATTGGAAATTCGTCGATAAACTTGTAATACCCCTTAATCGGTTCTCCCTCGGGCGTCCTACCGGTGATGGCAGCAGCCACCCGTGGCTTGGTGATGTAATCGCAGATGCCATGCCTTTCCCACTCAGCATCACCAGGTCGCAGTCCTTTCTTGCGAAGGACAGCCTGTTCGATTGCTGCAACCTCATTATTGGTAACCGAAATGCATTGGCGACGACCTCCGTCCTGGTGGTTTAGCCGCATTACCGCGTGGACAGTCGTCCCGGAGCCAGAGAAAAAGTCCAGAATTACGGCGTCCGTTTTCTCTGAGACAAATATGCGCAGTGCGTCCTCGACTGCATGAATCGATTTTGGATATGGAAAGGTACGACCTGGAATAAGTGCAGTTAATATTCCTGTCCCATAATGCTCAGCGTTATGCGACTTGAATGCCCACTGCGTAGTTGGAGTCTTTGACATTGCCTCCGGGTATTCAGCAACTAGAGATCCATCAGGATTCCTCCCTGTTACTGTCGCACGACCTTCCTCTATATCCTTGATGGACCCCGCTTTTAGATACTGAATTATGTACTTTTGTGGCTGATCAGGAGTTGCTTTTCCAGCACGCGCGTAACCGTCTTTCCATCTCTTGATGAACGTCGGCGCAATAGCAGACCAGTTCATCTCCGTTCCATCTTTCCGCATGGGAAATACTGCAACGCACCCTTTTCTCGCCGGCGCGCTGGTACGTAGCATATCGTGAGGCAGAGGGTCACCAACTGCTTCGATATATCCAGTATCGACATTGACGTAAATCGGATAGAACTGCCTCGGACCACCCTTCTTTGTACCTCGTCGAGACGCCAAGTCTCGACGACGAAAAGTTTGCCAGTCGAGACCTATTACTACTTCTTCCGCCTCCGAACCGTCATCGTCGAAATCCTCTTGGTCGACATCGCCGCCCTCTGCCTCTGGCAAATCGTCAGGTTCAAGTTCAGCCGCTGGAGACGATGAGTTGCTCAATCTGCCGAGCTTCGCTGCCCCAAACCAAAGGAAATAAATGTACTCATCGACGCGCCGAAATTCATTCGCTCGACCTGTGCCCTTAGAATTGATGAGCGTTGAAATCATTTGCATGCTTGCATCAGGGAATGTTTGCTGAAGAAGCATTCCAAGTCTTAAGTATTCCTTTTCGTCGATTGAGACAATCAGCACAGAATTAACAGGGTTGAGCAACTCCCTAGCGATTAATAGGCGGCGCTCCATCATTGCCAGCCACTTGCTATGTCGGTAGAGATCATCACCTTCGACGTAGTCGTTATTGTACTTCCAGTCCTTAGCACCGCTGTTATAAGGCGGGTCGATGTAGATCGCGTCCACCCTGCCGCGATGCGTGTAGGTCAATGCCTTCAGCACGTGGAAATTCTCGCCATTGATGACCGTGTGGAACGGCTTCTCCCCACCACGCTCCACCTTGCCTGTACTGATCAGCCCCGGATAGATCGTGTCGCGGAACTCGGCGACGACCACCAGATCATCCAGTGCAACCGATAGCGCTTCTGTGTCGGTGCCCCCCAACAGCTCGATGTCGGCCATCTTCTTCGCTTTTTGGATTGCCTTGACCTGCCATAGACGTGGGTCACCTTTCTTGGGCGAGCCACGCGGCGTTAGCACTCGCACCTTGTCGCCCTTACGGATAGGTCTCAGCGGTAGTTCCACCGCTTCTGGACTGTGACGCTCGAAGTTCAAGCCGAAAGGTAGTCGAGAGGACAGAACCTTGAACTCTCGCTCCATGTCTGCACCCAGCTGGGCATCCTTGGCCTTCGTCTGGGCTATTAAATCAGTGAGTCTTGACACGGGGGCTCCCTATGTTCGGCAGTGCAGACTGCTGGAAAATGAAAAACTGCATGGGCACTCTCATCTAGTTTGAGGATTGCCTGAGTTCTGACTGCAATCCAGCGGCATGATGTAACCCGGCGCCAGCACAGCCGTTTCCACTCCATAGAGCAGTAGTGGGTCTTTCAGCCAAAGGAGGTATTCCGCGCCGCGCAGTCTATGATCCGGCGAGCAATCGATGCTCCACTTGCGCAGCACATAGCCAGCAGTTGCCGCACGTAGTTTCATGCGCAACACCCCGTTGCGCATGCTGTAGTCCATTTCAATAATATCCGGACGCGGCATATCAGGGTGAGGTACCAGCTCCAACTCTATGATGCGCGTCCACTGGATGTCCTGATTGCTCAGCTCATGGGGTGCAGGCAATTCATTTTTGAGCACGCGAGGTCGCTTGATCCTCGTGATCACGAAGTCGCGAAACTTTTGGGCTTTGCGGTCAAAGGCTCTTACGTGCCAACGCAAACCTGTGTCGATTAAGGCGAAAGGCACGATCTCGCGCTTCGATTTACCACTGGAAATTGAGTAGTACTCGACAGCCAAAGGGCGGCCCTGATGAATAGCTCGCGTCACACTCGCCAGCACATCCAAATCGGGTGTCGTCAGTCGGGAAGGAATTTCACTGGCCACCCAGGTTTTGAGCTGCAGAGGTTCACCATCGCCAAATGCCTGAGTCAGCCACGACATGACTCTTTCTGCTGGGTAATTAAACAGCGCATGGAAATCAGCGCCCAAGACGTAGGTCTTGCCCTTGGAGTCATAGTCGATATTGCCGGGAGCTAGCTCCCTGTAAAGCGCAAGATCTCGGGTGGCTGCAGCAGACTGAATAGCAAAACGCTCGACCAGATCCTGCCGACGAATATCCCCAACAAAGCGCACGCGCAGCTCAATAAAAGCCAGGCGATCACGCTGAGGCTGAGCGAGTTCTGCAAGAGGGTTTATAAGCGTCATGTGAGCTAAAGGCACTTAATCTAAGTGTTAGAACGGATCTAATTGCACGCCTTGACCGCCCCCTAATACTTGCATTTTACAAATATGGTGGCAATCATTTTGATGATGATTTTCCAACTGGCCAGCCCCCACCTAAACTTCGAGGTCGCCTTCACCAATAAGATCATTGAAAAAAGCAGCTCCAGATTCCGATAACACTAAATTTCCCTTCCCATTACGGTATGCAATGGCTCGTGTTTCAAGCTTCTTGATGTGCTCCATGAGCACACCGCTTTTCATGCCACACGCTATCAGCACCTCGACCTTATCCTCCCCCTTACCGATTTCCTCGATATGGTTGTTTGACAGGCCTGCCGAGTCATTCAGCAGCACGTCCATTGTGAAGCCCAGCTCCAATGTTCCCCGAAACAGAACAAGTAGCAGGCCTTGGATGTTGCGCGCCAGATCATCCTTGGCATCAGTGCCATCACTGGTCCGGATGAAGGCGAAGCCATCACGCATGACCAACTCATACCCAATCAGATCGTAGAGATTGCGGTAGTGATCGAAATTATTCAGCACTTCCTCGAAGTGCGGATTTGACTTCAAGCCCCCATCAATAGAAACGGTGCGGTTGATCATCTTTCCGTACATGAGCTGCCCATAGATCTCAATCGACAGCTTTCGATTCATCACTTTGGCCTGCGCAACCGGCAGCGAAGGTTCGTGGTCAAGCATGTTCAGTCTCCACTTGCAGCTTGTAGTACCTCAGGCTCTCGCAGTCAGTTGCGAGATTGCCGATTTGGTAGCGCGGGATGAGGCAAATTCCTTCTCGCTTGCGCAGCCAGCCCACCGACATTAGGAGATCGGTCAACTCGTACCCTTTAAGGCGGTCTTTCAAGTGTTCATGCATGGCGACGTGGGCGTCATCGGTAAGCCGTGGCTCCCATTCCTCTACCAGAATACCGATGGCCAACAAGCGAGCATCACGCCGACGCTTGAGCTCGCCCGATTCATTGGTCTGCCCGCTGAGTTGGTGGATCTTCCCGCTGCTGATCTTGATGTTGGGCAGTGTTGTGCGCAGATGCTCTGCCAGCGCCAAGCGCTGGTTAGCGTCTGGCCACTCAACTTTTGCTTCGAATACGCGCATTTTCAGCCCGGAATAGGTGTTCAGACGTGCGAATACAGGGTGTGTGCTGGGCAGGATATTGTCTTTCAAGCTCCCATCATGCAGCTCACGCACGCCCTCGTAGAGACGATTCCAAGCCTGCTCAATCTTGTCATAGGCTCGACGGTGCGCCTCACTCTGCTGGACATAGCGCATTAACGAGCCACTGATGATCGAAATGTCGTGCCGGTATGAGCGAATCGACTCGACGGAGTAATAAACCGAGCTGGCCAGTTTGTCGTGACCATAGTGGGCCAGCTGGTCGCCGATACAGGTCAGTGCAGTGAGGGCAGGCTTAGTCCTCTTTAGGTCAGTGTGTTCGCCCAGGAACTGCAAGGCTGGCAGGATGTTGCGCAGGTAGATGCTGTTGATCTCGCCTAGGGCTTCCTGAGCCTTCGCCACCTCATCGATGACGTCATAACGCATCTGATCGACGATCTCACCGAGTCGCTGGAGCCGGCCCTGTAGCGCATCCACGCACTCCTTCATCTTGGCGGTTGCAGTGCGTATCTCCTTACGCAGCACACTCACCTGCTCCTGAAACCCAATGTCTTCGCGATTCAGAGACGGCAGCGTGATAAAAACTTCGTAGAGTCGGTTGAACGAGGCCCGAATCAACTCGTAATCGGCGCTGTTCAAATGCCGCAGACGCGCCCCGTCGAAGTGCCGGAACATCTCGATCACGAAGGGGGCGAAAACCATCACTCCACGAGCGCTGTCTACCTGAATGACCAGGCCAACACGCTCAAGGTTTTCAATGCAAAGTGCGCTTTCCAGTTTGCGCCGCTCTGCCGGTACCTCGCGCAAAACCCGCGTGTTCGGCAGCGGTGCTACAGAATCCAACAGGGCGCGTAACTTCTGCTGGTACATGACAATGCGGACTTCCTCACCCTCTCCGACTTTGTCCATGTGATCAATCAGATCAAGGAAAACCCCCTTGTTCTGGATCATGTTGATTAGCGCAACGTCCGTTTTTACGACCATCAGATTCTCTACGCCTCAATTTCGGCAGCAAGAGCCGGCTCAACAGCCTCACGGCACTCCAGTGCGATCAAGGACTCACTGACTCCGGTATAGAGAATCGTCCGGTTCGGGCTGTAGGACTGGTCAGTTGCGTTGAAGTAGTCGAGGTTCATGTAGTTACCTAGCACCTTGCTGATACCAGATGTCAGGCCAGGCGTAGCCCCGAATACACAGAATCCATCCGCGTCAGCAATGTCGCGGGCCGAACGCAGATTCTTGTCGTCGAGGTTGGATAGCTCATCGATAAACAGTGGCAAGCTGACCTTGGTGTCCGCTTGCAGCAACTCTTTGAGCAGGAAGGCCAGCAGACGGCAGTTGATCATCACTGAGGTGCCGGTTGATTGGGCTTCGACAGTGAACTCATCACTGCCTTGCAGCTTCACACGGTAATCGACGCTGACGATCAGGCGAGCCATGTTCAGGGTGGCATCCCGACGCTGATCAGACTCGACGAACTCAGTGCAGAATTTACCAAGGCGGTCGTAGAGGACTTGTGGTGGTAGCTCGCCTCCGGTCAGATTCACAGAGTCTACGGTCTTCAGCAGCTCATCGAATTGGGGATGTAGCTTGCAGTCGATGGCCACAGCCGTCAGGTTAGAGACCTTGATTGACGACAGGTGATTTTCGATCTCTTTGATAAAAGTACTAATCAGGGTGCGTGCGTGCCTGATCGACTGAATCTGGATCATGGTGTCATCGTTATGCTGAACCACTTGGTTGAAATGGTTGTTCTCTTCCATATCGAGACGACCATAGAGAACCCTGTATTTTTCATGCAAATTGCTCAGCGTTTCCAGGCTTACTGCACTGCGGTGGGCATGCTCAGCATCGTCGTCTAGAGCAACCGCAACTAACAGATCGGACACCAGCGACTTGATCTGGTTGAAGCTACGGCTGATATCTTGACTGCGGGTTTCGATGGCATCCATCAACTCCTGAGTAACTACGACCTCCTGACGCTCAGCACGTTGGTAGCCGGTATTCAGGTACTCCAGACGTGAATGCAGGATGTCGTTGACCGTCCTGCTCCAGCGGTGCATGGATTGCTCACGTTCCTTGGCTGCCTCCAATGCAGCCCTGGCCTGCTCAACCAGGCGATTGGCTTCATTGAGCTGCAGGTTGAGTTCAAAGCAACTGGCTTCAAGAATTGCATACTGCTCGGTGGCGTCACCGTAGTCCTGCCCTAGCCGCACGAATTCCTGCTCAATGAACTCATGGCGTTTCAGCAGGGCAATGTTGCGTTCATCCTTCTCGATCTGAGCCTGTTTGGCCACAATGGTGCTTTCGATCTGCTCAACTGACATCTTCGTCTTATTGGCAAGATCACTGGCGCGGCGCTTTTGCTGAATAAGGCGTTTCTGAACAGACGCTAATTCTTCCTTACGGCTCTGTAGCAGCTTTCCGGCATCGTAATGTTTGACCGGGACTGGAGTCGGACTACTCAGGAACGTGAGCGAGCCATCCTGCTCATTAAACAGCGCGGTGAAACGGCTGATCGTCTCGATGTTACCCTCGAGCAATGGCGGACACTCGCCGGTGAAGACCTCCTGGTTCAGCGAGTAGAGGATGTCAGCTGTGTGGCTGGGGATCTGATCCAGATCCAGAAGTGACGGCTTCGCCCCTTCGATGAGGATTTCAAGGTCTTTGACCTTCTGGCTGCCGTTATTGATTTCGCGGGTTAGCTGCTCGAACTCACGACGAAACTCGCCATCGTCCTTGAGGGCATTGATGTCGGCTCGATCCTCCTCGACCTGCCCCGCCAGTGCGGCAGCAATTTCTTCCGGTGCCATAGAAGCGTAGCCATGCATCGCCGTTGAGAGGTCGATGGAGTCTTTTTTGATCCGGTCGTAGCTCTTCTTGATCTCGCCGATTGCGCCTTTCAGCTCCTTGAGCTGGGTGTTTTTACTAGCCGCCTGCTCACGCTGGTTGTCAGCACTTTCTTTGACCGCACTGTAGCTTGCAAAGCACTGCATGCGCGCGTCGAGGTAGGCAGAGCCCTGCTCGTTGATGCCCTGCTCAACGTCACACAACAAGTTCATCAGATCCGAACTTTGGGCGTGGAGATCGGTGAAGTTCTGGGTGAAACGCTCCCAGTACGGCTGTCCGTTGCGAATCACCTGGAGTCGGTTCTTTACCAAGCTGAGAGTTTCGTAGCGCGATAGAATTTCGATGAGGTTGACGTTCAGTTCGGCCTCAGTACGATCCTTTCTGCCCTCAATGATCGTGGCGATGGTGTCAGGCAGAGTACGTTTGTCTTTGGCTGCAATGTCGAAAGCCAGGTGAATCAGGCGCTTCCAGGCATCAATCTCACGAGCTTGGCTACCGCCACTCTTGAGCGGCAGCAGACAAAAGCGACCTGCATCTGGGCGTGTCGGCTGGTGCTTGTAGATTCGCTCCTTGATATTAGCCACATCCTTGATCACGACAGCGCCCAGCCTTTTCAGGGTCGGCTCAATCTGTGAAGTCGACAAACCTTCAATCGGTGCCCCCACGCCGCCATTGAGGCTGGACTCATGATTCCAGAACAGGTGCTCGATTTCCGAATATGGCACTGGCACAGCAGTACGCTCATAGCTGTATTGCTTGGTGCCCATGTTAAGAATGATGCAGAACGCCCCGTGCGGATTCTCCGCTTCAAGAACCATGAAGGAGTTTCGCTCGGGGAAATAGAAGCCAAAAGTCGCATCTCGGCCATAGTGGCCTTTTGTGCTCTTGAAGCTGAACTTTTGCTCACAATTGTGAAGATTTTCTTCGGGCAAGAGGAAAAACTTCAAGGCATTGAGCATCGAGGTCTTGCCCTTATTGTTATCGCCGAGCAAGGCCGTGTGTTGGTCGATACGTACCTTCGTATAGCAGTAAGCCCCACTGTTGATCAGCACGATCTGCTTCATCTTGAAGGCTTCGTGGAACATAGACTCGATGCTCATGGGCGCTCCTCAAATACTGCTGTCACCAAGTAGGTTTCTTGCTCAAGCACCCTGCTGCTGTCACGCATAAACCGGATCAATTGATCCGTCTCAGGTGATAGCCCTTGATACTTAATGACCTCCTGCCGCTGTTGATCGGTCAACGCATACTTGGACTGAGCCAAACGTTCTTCAACGTCAGGCGGGACAAGGAAAACAGGGGGCTTTTCATGCAGCAACGCGGTCAAAGAAGCGAACATCCGTAGGCCTCCCATGTCCACATCGAACAGGCAATACAGCTCATCGAACTGACTCAGCACATTGGCATTCAGCTTGTTAGTCACCTGATTGCCCGAACCGGAGATCAGCTCAATATCACTGGCTGTACCAGCCAAAATCCCAGCAATGAAGGGCAGCGTTTCATCGACTCGAAGGAAATTCTCAAGGTTTTCAACAATAACCCCCACCCTGCCCAGTACCCTCGGCAGCACCCATGCGCCAGCCTCAGTTACCGCCACAGTCGGATGCCGATGCTGAGCAGAGCGAAATATCAGTAACGATTCGGATACACCAATACGATGGCTATTGCCGTCTATAGCAGCTCCGACTCGGCCGCCAACATCCGATGGCCTGAACCTCATCAAAAGCTCATCGAAGGCTGCCGAAAGAAGCACTTCGACGTGATAGCTATTTTTTTTAAGCTTCTTGGCCAAAAAAATGCGACTGATGTCTTCTCGCGCAACGCCTGCAGCCACAAGCTTTGCGATCAACGCATCAAAGTTGATGGGCTGCTGTGATTGAACTTTGGCCAGATAGCTATAAATGACAGACGACAAAATCGACTTCCTTGTGAAAATTGTTAGCCCTTAGGTATTTCGACAAATGAATTACCCAACCAGGCCCCCACAGGGCTCACTTGAAGAGAGCGATTCAACTGAAGGAAAAACCCATGGATCCAGTGCGTGAAGGGAGAACCGCGCAGATCTCTCATTGAGCACAGCACTCACGATATGTAAGCTTAAGCGACTCATCTAGAGTGTTTACCTGTACAGGTAAAGTTTTCGAGCAGGTGGAGAGCCTATGAAACGAAAACAGTCGATTGAATCCGTCCGCTGGGATTTGGCCTTACGCTACCGCCTGATCGAAACAGTAGCATGGTGGGAAGGTCGCTTGACCACGGGCCATCTGATGCAGAGCTTCGGCATCAGTCGCCAACAGGCATCGAAAGACATCAACACCTACATCAACGAGCACGCACCAAAGAACCTGGAATATGACAAGCATTTGAAGGGGTATGTGCCGAGCAAGCAGTTCAGCCCGCTGTTTATAGACGACAGCGCCAGCGCTTATCTACACCTGGTCAGCCAAAGCCACGACCGCGCCCCGCATGTGGAAGGGTTAGCTCTAGCCTACGCCCACACCGAAGTGCTGCAAGTGCCGGATCGCTCGGTGCGCCCTGAAGTGCTGCGCCCGCTATTGAAGGCATGCAGGGGAGGGCTACGTCTGGAGTGTGAGTATGTGTCGTTTAATACGCCGCAGGTGGAAACTCGGCTGATAGCACCGCACACGCTGATCTACACCGGAATGCGCTGGCACCTGCGCGCCTACTGCGAGAAAAACCGCGATTACCGGGACTTTGTGCTGAGCCGCTTTCGCGGCGTACCCGAGCTGATGGATGACGAAACCGAATACACGCGCGAGCTAGACCCTGGCTGGAGCACTAAGGTACAGGTCATTATCGAACCTGACTCACGCCTGAAACCCGAGCAAAAATCCATCATCGAAACCGACTACGCCATGCAGGACGGTCGCCTGGTGATCGAGACCCGAGGTGCGCTGGTGCAGTACGTGCTGCAGCGCTATCAGATCGATACGACCAAGGTGCATACCAAGGCCACGGCGCAGCAGATTGTGGTGGTGAACTTGGATGAGCTGCAGGGATGGCTTTATCACTGAGTCCTAGGCTTAACCAATATGAGGTCGCTTTCATCGACACCATCACGCAGGTACAGCTCTGGAGTGGAGTCCTCTGAAATACCCTCCAGCATCAACGCAGTCTTAGCTTGCTTGAAAGCAGCCGGAATTGAGCAGCCAAAGCCAATAGCCGAATAAAACTGCGCTGAAAATACGCGGGCAGCTTCGTCGCCAATTGACTGATTCATGCCAATTGCAGCGTCTACATTTTGTGCACATGCGGCTGCTTGGTTAAATGAGTGGCACGTGTTGAAGAAAACCAACCGCACCGTGTCGAAAAGCTTAAAACTATCGACAATGCTCGCCATCGGGACAAATGCGGCGTCACCATTTCGATCCAGCAGAACGAGCTCATCCTGATCGCTACCGTGTCCACTAAAATGCACAATCGTGGGCTTGAGCTCGTTCATGTACTGCAAGATGTCTCCTGGACGCAGCGCCCATCTCGACTCAAGCTTAACTGCGTCACGATGATCGGAAAGTCGAATTTTTTGGTGAATCTCACGGACCTCCTCATCCAGCAACAGCCTGCGGTCAGAGGCTGTCGCTGGATCAGTCGCAAAGAAGGCAACCTTAATTTCTTCGGGCAGCGCAGCCAACTTATCAATGCGGGCAGCAGTTTCCCGGTGTAGAGAGTCATGCGTTTTCAAGCTGGACTCTACCTCACGGAATTGCCGTTTCTGCGCCTCCTGCATTTTTTGCTGCTCCGTATTTCTTTTCTTCAGCACCTTCGCTTCTTCGCTTTCCACACGCAGCTCAGCTGTCGCCAGTTTTTTCTGCTCGGCGGCAATCTTCTTCTCCAGCTTGGCAACTTCAACCAAATGCTTCGCCTGCAGATCAGCATACCGGTTGGCTTCTCTGAGCTTGGAGGTAGCTGTAGACAACTGTTTGGTTTTGCTAGCGGCAGTTCCAGCAGCAAGAGATTTTTTTCCCGCATCAGCCGCCTTCTGTGACTCCCTGGCCTTCAGGCTCGATAGCTTTGCTAGAGCGTCACGAACGCTGGCAACTTGACGACGATACATATCAACACTCATAGGCGCTCCCTACAGTTTTCAAAAGCGGCGCAGCAGAAAAACGAGCCGAGTTGATGGCGTAAAATCAGTCCGCCTGGCCGCCATAGGCAACACGAGCCAAACCCAGCATCAGGGTCAAAGCAGCTATCAGCACAAGATGTTCAGTCAGCGAACTCAGCATGATCATGGCGGATCTCCTCGGGTTGCGATGACCCAACCATAGGCATCATTAACCTCGGAAGCGATACGTAAACTTTCGGCCTGTAAACATTTCGAACATACGTAGACCTACGCCGACGGATGCGCCTTGTTGGATCTAAAAACTGACGACCACCAGTCATCGACAACTTCTCATGCGTAACGTCCTGATCCTTGGCGCACTCCACGCCAGCAATGTCGCTGAAAGGCGCTTTCGAGTGCACGTCACACCCAGGACGAAGGGGACGACAAACGCACCCACCATCGCTACATTTGATGGTCGTAGCGTGCCTTTTGCAGCATGAAACAGACGTAGTCCAGCTTCTCTTCGGTCGGTTCATCATCCCGCAGCCAGCGCACCTTAATGCCTAGGTACTGCGCCCATTCAATGCCCTTCTTGAAGCCACGACGGTCATCATTTTTTGCCGCGACCTCGACGTACTGGTTCACCATCTTGTACTGGTTTTTACCTGCCCGGTACTTGGCATTTTCAAAGGCCGCCTGGAAGTGCGGCATGGCAGCCTCGAACTCTTCGTTGCGGTAGTGATAGACCCCGCGTAACCAAGGCACCATCCAGCAGAGCTGCTCATCCAGGTCGTAAGCAGCTACCTGAGCGGCATACTCGTCAATCTGACCCACCTGGGTTGCCGGGTCATTCTTGAGCTCAAAACCCTGATACAGCAGCTCAACAAAACCGTGGGGCGGAAAAAATGCTGACTGCCGCTGAATGCGATCTAAAAGGGAGCACACAGCAAAAAGGCCGTACTTACTTTTGAGCGCAGCGAGCACATCGTCTCGTAATGGCGCTCCCGGACGAGCATCCATAAGCCGCTGCACAGTGTCGGCGACCGCAGCCAATTTGCCGTCGAAAAAAGCCCAGTAATGGCTGCAAGCATTTAGCCACGTATACAGCGCTGACTCAGGTGATTCTTGTCGCTGCATTACCGGTGCAAGCTCAGCCTTGAACTCGTTGACGTCATCAGCAATCCACAGGGCGTACTCGCGAAATTGTTCGCAGACGTCGGCGAGGTAGTGATGACCATAGGCGTCCGTAATTTTCCTTGCGAGGTAGCTCGACACCCGCGCCACTATCAATGCCACGAAGATGCTGACTTGAAGCTCTTTGGGTATCTCTCGCCCGATTTGCGCCAGCGCGGCGAAGGATTCTTCGAAATTTCTAAACAGGGCAGGAAGCGCCGGCAGTCTTGCACCCCGCGTCCACTTGATGGCGTTGTCGAGGTTCTGCTGAAGCGTGTTGTTGTCGCTTCGCGGGTTTTTGCCTGGGTAGTGGAACTGCGTCTGCGAGAGATCACAACGCGCATAGACCCAGCGCATGACCTTTTCCAGAGGCATTACCAGGCGGCCATCTTCAGCGACCGTCGGCAGGTACCAGAATTCGTCTTCCGGCACTTCGAGCGCCAGGTCTGCAACTCTGTGCTTGAGCAGGCTCTGATTCAGCGAAACGACCAGCAAAGGGATTGCCCTGATCGAGATGAAGTACCGGAGGGTTTCCGCCTTGCTGTGGTAGGTACCCTCTTCGCGAACCAGCCAGCTGTAGGCTTCCAGCAGATCGTCGAGCGGATCACCTATGGCACTCATGACCTGGATGCTGGGCAAATACGCCGTCAGGATGCTGCTGAGCGTTTGAATCACCTGCTCGAAATTCGATAGCAGCCCGCCTTCTTCTTTAGCCAGTCTCGCCAACTGCTTTTGAATGGCCTTCTTCTGCGTCTCATCGATGTCATCATGGCTGGCCTCCTTGCGGGGAAGCACGCCGAATGCATCGTAGGCTAGCTTGACCAGCTCGCCCTGGGTGGCAAAACAAGTATCTCTACTCATCTGAAATCCTTGATACCCCCGGCCAGGGACGACCGGGGGAACGCACTCCTAGCGCTGGTTGGGATTGAGCTGTTTACCGCGATTGCCATGAACGTGAGCGTTGGTCGGATTGGTTCCCGACGTGCCGCGATTATTGTTCAGCGCATCCGATCGGTGGTTATGCTGCTGGCGCTGCTGACTGGTGGTGCTGGGTTGCTTGGACATGATGGTCTCCTGCAGGATGGTTAGGAAGTCGCATCCTAGCCACCCGATTTGATGCGGTATCTAGGCTTTTTGGAGACGAACATTTGAGTGTTCTGCCGCATCCCAGATATGCCAAGCCATTACCCGCAGAGCCCTAACAGATACCGCGCCACAGCTCATCCGACTCGACCACGGTGACAAATCGCCCAGCAGTAAACCCGTCAGGGAACAATGAGTCCCGACTCTCCTCGTCAAGCAGATCTATAGGCCTGAGGAGCTGCCTCTCATCACGCAAAACGACTTCCAGTGCCTCACGCGATACAACCCTGAATCCATCGACTGACTGCCCATCGAGCTCAATGGAGGTATCAACAATCCAGGAACGCATATCCGCCCCAGGATCCTGGCCGTGATAGCCCAACCTAGAGCGCAGCCCTTGATCAGCCTTCAGCGCACTAAGCACCGCTACCTGCTTGCGGCGTAACTGCCAGGCGGCCTTGCGCAATGTGTTGGTGCGATGTAGCCAAACCTCATGCCTGGTCGAGCGGATATAGCCTGACTTGACCTCAAGCAGCAGTAGCACACCATCCTGGTGGCAGATTAGATCCACCTCGCCGGCATCGTCCTCTTCGGTGGCTATTGGCCGATAACCCACCTCAACGGCAAAGCCTCGTTGCCGAAGACTCTCGGCCAACGCCAGCTCTACCCGCTGGGTTTCTGCCTGCATGTCGGCCCGACGGGCATTTACTCGCCGAAGGTTATTGATTGCTGCCGTCAGGTTGTTCTGCTGCGCGCCAACCCAAGGAAACTGAAAGCTGTAGCGGCCGATTTTGTAGAAAGGCTGCTCGTACAGGCGCGGCGCAGGCATACGGGGTTGCTGCTTCAATTGCTGGGATAGCGCTTTGAAGTCGCTGGTCCAAAACGTAAGGATGGCCTTGGCTGAATCTGCACTGCCTTTCGGGTGTTCGTCGCAAACAGTCCAGCCTGTGATCTTGCGGATCTTTTCTTGCTCTTCGGACCAGGTCATGGGGAACCGGTTTTCCCCGGTAAGCAGGCCATTCATGGCCAAGCGCCCTAGCGCCTGGGCAAGCACGCCCGATTCTCGCAGATGACTCTGGAATGGCTGGATAAACTCTTTCTGAAAGAAAACCGAGGTCAACTCGCTGGCCAGCAAGACGTGGTGAAGCTGAACCTGGGAACCGTCATTGAGCAGCACTTGATCACCGAGGCCGTATATCTGTTGCAACTGCAACTTGCTGCGAACCGCCTTGATATAGGCCAGCTGGTTTAGTTCATGATTCTCAGGCGAACCGATAATTTGCTCAGCCATGCCGGAGTCGATGAAGGCCTGGACGGCACGGTTCATCCAGTAATGCCAAAGCAGATCGTTCTTACGCCCAGTCCGCTGCCACCGCTCTGTTCCGGCCTCCGACTGGTTGTAGATAACCGACTCGCCCGGCTTTAGCTGATAACGGCATTCCGGATCGAAGCAGAACCAGTCGATGGAATCTTCGTAATCGATCCGCTCTTGGGTTGCCAAAATCAGAACGGCTAACGATTCGAGGTTTTGACGACATGCCACCACGTCAGAATTGCTGGATTCAGGAAAGATAATCGGTGATAGGTGACGTTTCAGCGATTGCCCGAGCCGTGACTCGCTCAGGCGGAAATCTTCTTCCGGGCAAACCCGGAGCTTGTTCAAAATAATGCGGTTGTAGACCTTCCACTGCTGCTCGGCAGGGTCATCTGAGCCATCCTCGGCAAATGCCTGGTAGGCCAGAATACTGAGGTAGGAAAACAGCTCCAGCAGCGATAAGTGCTTAAGCTGTTTTTCGGCCATGGCTACCAGCTCATCAAAAGGCCTGAGCTGATCAAGCAGGCGATCACAGACACCGAAGAAAACTTGCCACTCATCCCCGGCGAGCGCCGCACGCAGCGCAAGCCAGAGGGGCGACTCTGTGCGCTCAAACAGCTTCGAGTAGCGAATCGCCCAGCGAAGGGTTTCCGGGTTATGGCTAGCGAGGTGCAACAGCCGCTCGATACTGACTGCATTATCGAAATGAAGCACCCGGCTGAGGGCCAGGCTGGCGAGTTCAGACCCAGCTACCGTATCCACATCAAGCCAAAACGATGCAGCTGCCAGGCCTTGCGCACGATCAATCGCTGACAAGTTCTTACCTGCCGGGCGCTGATCAAGGAAATGATGCAAGGATTCATCAAGAGCTAGGCCCTTGCTGAGTGCCGGCTGATTCCTTTCGTATACCGACTGATAGTGCTGTCGGCAGCGTTCTCCTTTCTCTGTCACCCCAGAATTACCTTCAGTCATGAATTCCTGGGCGGAGCCTAAACCATTGGTAGGCCAAGACTCCATCGGCATCACCAGCGCGGGCCGGAACTACCAAACCAATCCAACTGATGAGTTACGCCCGCCGGGCAATGGGCCGATTAGTCGTACCGCGCACCTTCTTAGCCAGGCCTTTACGCAAGCAACGAGCGCCCTCAGGCTTGAGCCGCAGGTGCTGGTCATTCTTGACTAGGTAACGCATGGCGTAGTGCACGTTAGCCCGAGCATTCAGATCTCGCCTATGGATTAGGCCAATCCCCAGCCTGTCTTGGTATTTGTCTTTGTCGAGGTTGCAGTTGTTGTAGCAGCCCTGACCACGGGTAATACGCTCCCACAGCTCACCGATCCGCTGCGCCCTGTAGATATCGGCACTCACTTCAGCACCGTTGAAGAAGAAGGCCGCATGGATGTGATACCCCCGATCCTCGCCTTGCTCAACGCTGCATATGTAGCCGGTCTCATGGTCGAAAATCAGGTTACGCTCTCGCTCAGCAATCAACCGATTCAGATCGTCGAATACGCGCTCTACACGCAACCTAGCTTGAGCCTCAGCACGGTAGTACAGATCAACCCTGACGACGCAGGTGCGGGCGTAAAGACTCCGTACGGCATCAACGTAACGACCGACTTCGACCTCCTGCTTCAGAGCCAGGTAACGCTGGTCATGTTCCCGGCGCGTATATCGTTTTTTGCTGAGGAGCGTTCGGATGTGTTTGGTCAGTTCGTTCAGCGTCTCGCTGGTGCTCAGATAGCGTGTTTCGCCTTCGTCTAAGCAGGTGATACCGACGTAGCCAAGCTCAAGCCCAATGACCTGGCAGGCCTCTCGGAAAAGGTTCAAGTGCCAGCTGTAGTCATACACCACATCACACTCGAACAGAGCGACCATCTGTTCGATGCCATCGAAGTATTTTGACAGCCGGGTTGCAGTGACCTGCTGATCCCCATGCTTTGAGTAAGTGATGCGGAAGGCTTGGCTATCTGTACGTTGGATCGCGTTGACGAGTTGTTCAATCCGGATAGAGGTATCGGACTGTGAGCGGTGGGTGTAGCTGTTTTGCTTGGTCATGGTTGTATACCTGGTTGTGGGTTTCACATACCAGAGAGGGGATATTTTTTATTTAACCGATGACCTATCACATTTGCTGGGTAGTGGTGGCTGTGTAGCTATCAGTGTTCAGGCTATTGATTATGGGTTGATAGTCTAAAGCTATATAACTAGATCCCGCTGCGAGCCACAGCGGCCATCCCGGCCTAGCAAGACAATGGGGAGCAACATTGCCTTGCCAGCCGAGAAATTGAATCACTTGGAGCTTGGGGGAGTTAGCTGAGAATCCAGCCACCTTCTAAGCGGCATAAACGCCATGACCAGCCGAAACCAGTCATGGCGCGTAATTTTAATTGCTGCTGACCATTTCCAAGCGACCAGCCCGGCTTGGTGCATTCGCAGCCAGGTCGCGCTCCTCGATCCTTGCCAAAATCCAATCACAGACCTCACTGTAAACCCAGCCGACGCAGCGGTCGCCAAGTGAGACTGGTGCCGGGAACGTACCTTCCCCGATGTACTTATAGATGGTCGATCTTGCTAGGCCGGTCGAGTCGATAACCTCTTTTAAACGGATGATTCGCATGAGCGGGCTCCTCTGTATGGCTCAGAGGATTCGGAGAAAACGTTTTTATTTACATCTGCCTGGTCACTGAGCGGCGCGCGCGCTCGACCCTGACGCCGTCGAAGCTGACAGTGACAGAGCGCAACATCCGCACTAAAAGGCCGACCAGTTCGTTAGAACAGTCGCAACGGACATGGGTAACAGAATCCTCGCTTGTGCGGATACCCGCAGCGATGAGACGGAATACACCGACTCACGTAGGTCGGTGCGACTGTGCAGATCAAAACGCCGGAGCCAAACCTTAGATCAGCACCGCTGGCGTTAGGCTACGTAACCGCGCCCATCGCAGGCTAATACCCAAGCAATACCTCAACCGCATCCACGGTAAGGCGGAGCAGAAACCAATCCGCCCAACTGTCGTCGACGAATGTAGGCGGCTGGTGCGTAAGGTGCGCTGGCGACCCCAACTGAATCTCGGAGAGATAGGGTGAGCAAACCACAGCCGCAAGAATTATGGAGTGCCGGGGAGCGGCTATGCTGGGCACATCTCACGGGGGTATGTAACTGCGATAAAACGCTGTGAGTAGCCGGCCAAGCCATAAAATCTATTGGAAAATGGCTATACGGCCTGAAAACAAGCACACAAGCCTAAAAATTGAGCAATAGATAAAACATAGACGATCCATAGATTCAAATATATTTCGACATAGATTCAATTTTCTTCTACCCTAGATACACGATAAATCGGTTTTAGATAGATTTATTTTTAGCTGAAAAAATCAATAGCCTTTGACTATCAAAAGCCGCAATTCAATTTACGGAGGCCGCCATGGCCGTAAATATCGATGACGCGCTAAGCGCGTACCTTGGAGACACTCGGTCCAACCACCGCCGAGATGTTTGGCTATGGCTCTATCTGGAAACGCACCATGAGGCCGAGCTCAAGCCAGAGGAATGTAATGGCTTCAACATGAGAGATAGGCTTGCCTCCATCCTTCATGAAAAACGCATGCCGCTGGATAAAATCACGACAGCAATGAACCATTTTTTGGCACCGGCTGAGTGCCTGAAATGGATAGCTGAAGACGAAAGACTGACCCAATGGCTTGCGCTCCGCCTTGAGGAAGTCAGCAATAATTATTGGGCAAGACGTCGGCCACGCCTCTTGGGTAAAGACTTAGTAACTGGGCTGCTCGACATATGGGATGCGGAGCTTCGCGAAAAGACCAAAACCCTGAATAGGCTTCGTGAGGAATGGCTATACCTGAAAAGCCTCGACTATCAACTCAAGTGGTTTGAGGAAAAAAGCGAAAGCAAGCAACGCTGTCAATTCGCATGGTCCTGGCTGCAAAAGCACGCCCCCAAGCTCACTGACGACACATTGCCCGTCGAAAACTATTTAGAACTACTCATGCTCTTCGACAAAGCAGACCTTAGAGAGGCTGAACGAACGCTAATTGCTCAGAATATCCGGCGCGCCTGGAATCGCCGGCAATATCTCGAGAAAATGGAGGGGAAAAAGCAATGCAATACCTTCCTGCCAGAAGAAATCATCAATCTTCTCGACGGGCTAGTAAATAAGCATGGGCTCAAAAGGCCTCAAGTCCTGGAGATTTTGATACAGATGGAGGCTGAGCGAGGGTCCTACCTAGGGACTTCGGCAGGCCAAATGAAACACGCTGCCACCACGCCAGGCACGTAATGGTATTCCAAATGGTATTCCACAGAAAAAATTAACCAGAATTTATATATATAAAACAACTGCTTACTGTTCCGGTTCAGATTACCCCGGCCCACCAAATAAACCCCTGATTTTCCTAGAGAAAGTCAGGGGTTTTTCTTTGGGTGTCGAAAAAGTGTCGAGTTTAAGCCTGCTGAAGAAGGTCGCTTTCGAGGTCTGAAAAATTGCTGATTTTCACTGAGCCATCAGGAAAACGAGCAATGACCTCCAATTGACCGCCCATGGCTTCGATATGGCTGCGCAAGGTGGAAATGTACATGTCAGTACGCCTTTCCATTTTGGCAATGGATGGCTGCTGTACATGCAGCACCTCGGCCAGCACCTTCTGTGAAAGACCACGCGCCTGACGCAATTCATTGAGTGGCATTTCTGCAAGCAGCTCTTGGGCTTTGGCCTCTACTCTGGCCTGAGACTCAGGCGCCATTTTTGCGCGTAGCTCTACAAATTTCTTAGCCATCTATCAAGCCCTCCTTCCGAAGCTGTTCCAGATGTTCGTCATATAGACGGTCAGACAGCGGAACGTTGATTTCATACCAACGACCATCGCCAGTCTTGTCGCCACCGATCAGCAAAATGGCCGACCGCCTGGGATCAAAAGCGTATAGGGTCCTGTATGGTCGACCTTCGTGCTGAGTCCTCAGCTCCCGCATATGGCCATGGCGTGAGCCATTGATTCCGCTGCTATGCGGAAACCCAAGTGTCGGGCCTCGTTCTTCCAAGAGCCGGACTGAGACAGCAACAGACTCTTGCTCATCAGCAGATAAGCTTTCCCACCAGTCACCGAACTCGTCGGTGTATTCGATATCCCAAGTCATGGAGAAAATATAACCTCAAAGGAATATTCCATCAATGGAATACTTTAGTTATAGCAACGAGAGCGGTCCGAAGCGTAATGCATCCTGCAGGTGATCCGGGGCTAGGTGCGCATAGCGCATGGTCATAGCCAAACTGGAGTGACCAAGGATCTTCTGCAAGGTGAGGATGTTGCCGCCGTTCTGGATGAAGTGGCTTGCGAACGTGTGCCGTAGCGAGTGAGCGGCCTGCCCTTTCGGTAGCTGGATAGTCGTTTTGGCCAGTGCACGGCGGAACGAGGTAATGGCCGCGTTTGGCTGGCCATGCTGTTTCCAGTGCTGGCGGATCTTGGCGTCAAGTTCTGCAGTGATCGGCACAGAACGCACCTTTCCGCTTTTGGTTCCGCTGAACGTGATCACCCCATTACGCAGCCCGGTCGGTTTGAGCTTTTCGGCTTCTGACCATCGAGCGCCGGTAGCCAGACAAATAAGCGTGATGATTTCAACGTGAGGGTTATCGCAGCGATCACGGATGACCTCTAACAGCTCGCTGATTTGCTCAGTGGTCAGCCAGGACAACTCACGTTCCTGGATCTTCAATGGCTTCACCAGGGCCAACGGGTTGGCGTAGGTGATGACGCCCAGTCCGCGCAGTTCGTTGTAAACCGAACGCAAATAACCCAGCTCATTGTTTAGGGTTTTGGGTGACGTGCCCTCCCCTAGCCTGATCCGTCGATCATGGGCGTAGATTTGCGGATCTAGCTTGGCTGCAGGTGGATTACCCAGGCGTTTAGCAACCAGATCCAGCTTGGAGCGACGGCGTACACCATCCCTTAGCGAATGGCCGTGCAGATCAAACCATGAGCCAATCAGGGCCGTGAGCCGGCGCGCATCAGTGGGCTTAGGTGACCAGCTCGGGTTATCCACGACCTTGGCCCGGCACGTTGCCTCAAACCGCTGGGCCTCGCCCTTGGTCTTGAAGGTCTTCCGAAAGCGCTTGCCCTTGATCGGCTCTACATCGACTTTCCAGCGTCCGTCTGACAGTTGCTCTATGGCCATCAGACGGCACGTCCCCAACGAACATGGCGTTCTTCAAGGATGCCTTTGATGTGTTTATAGAGTTTGTCTTCATCCATGCCTTTTGCCGCGTAGTGGTCGCGGATTACTGGCCAGCATTCCCAATCCTTGAGGGTGTGAAATGCTTTTCTAGCGCCCACTCGCTCCCGTGCCAGCAGGCTTACGAAGTTTCCCAGGAAGAGTTCCACATTCTTGCCGGAGAAGCCGCGAGAGGTCTTGTAGTAGCGCTTGTATTCGGTGTCTTCAAGCAGGGAATCAACAGGTAGGTCCACGCGCACGTCCTCGCGAATGAGTGTCCAGATGGGGGAGAAATAGCCAGGGCGATCCATCAACTTGAACTGGCGCAGGCCATAGCGCCACAGGCCGTCCAGATGTCCGGCAAAGGCTGCAAACGAGCGGGTGTCGATAGCTTCACCGGTTTTCACGTCCAGGGAACCGCTGGCGAATTGCTGGATGATCGAGTGGTGATAACGCAGCTCTACACGCCAGACGGTTTGCTTGGGGTTGTAGTTGTCCGGGTCGCCTTCGTCGAAGCTGTCACGGCGTTTCCAGACGCTTTCCCAGTAGTCGAGCTTGTCGCAGGCTTTGGCCTGTTCGGTCTTGTTGTAGATGCAGATCTGCACACCACTGGCAGAGCCAAACATCGAGGTTTCGCCACGGCCGTAGGTGCTGGATTTGGTTGCCCAGTTGATTTCACTGATGCCCGATATATCGCGTTGCGTGCGGGCTTTGCAGTGCATCCTGGCCACCAGATCGGCGGGAGGTGTCCAGCCCTGCAGGTCTAACGCGAGGTGTACGGCACACTGGTTGATTTCAACGTGAGTCATCACCTGGGCGGCGTAGAAGTCCAACCGGGCTTGCAAGCGTTCCGGCGACAGGCTGTCGATGGCATGGGGCGACACTTCGATTTTCAGATGCGGGCCGATGCTGTCCAACTTGGCGTTGAAGTTCTTCACCAACAGGATGATGCCCAGGTCTGCGTTCTGCAGCTTGTACTGGTAGCCGGAGTCACGGCCTACACGGCCGGAGTGCCAACGCTGGCCCGCAAAGTCGACCAGGGTGCCCGGGTTGTCGAATAGCTCCATGATCTCCGGGCGGATCAGCCCTTTGTACAGCTGGCGCACGGTGTCGACGCCACAGCGCAGCAGGCGAACGCCTGACAGGTCAGTCAATGCCGCGGTGGCCGCATCAATAAACAAACGGCCCCGTTTGCATTCCAGGCCGGTCACTCGATCAAGCCTTCTTTGGTCTTTCACGCTCATCTGTTTTTCCTTTATTAACCAGTAATGGCCACTTTCATTCGGACTTATATGACGTGTTACAGGGACGTCACCGGGCGGCGGCCCGGTGCGCTACGCTGGCGATCCGCCGCCGGTGACGTCCCAGGCACAGCCGGTTCTTCCCCTATCAATGACTCATGCACCTGACCACTCGGGGTTACAGGTGTTATGGCGTTGCTCCAGGGCGCCGCGAGGACAAGCAGCAGGAGTAATCCGAGCAGGACTGGGCGGAGATCGGGGGCGCGCGGTGGTCGGTGCAGGCGGGAATGCCCAGGGCTGAGCAGAAGGGCTGGGTGCGGCCGGCGCTGGCGATACAAGGCAAAGCCCACCAAGGGCGCTGCCCTTGTCATCCCGCTCTTGCCGCCGAGGGCTCGGGAGCATGGGGTGATGAAGCTACCCCACACTCCCGCAGATAGGCTGTTCATAGGTAATCCGCGTCAAGGGTGCGCTGCGCCCGTGCTTCCGTTCGACGGAACGGTAGAGCTGTTCCGACGAGCCGGGAGCGCGGCCCCTGACACGGCCAACGAAGAGGGTCGGGTCATACGGTCCAGTACGTTGCCGGAACTCTGCCGGTCGCGGTGCCGTATCGCCCGAAGGGTGCGGATTTCGTGGAAGAACACCCGCTCCGGGTAAGGGTTGGACGTGCCGTAGTACACCGCCATAAAGCACGAATGGTCGCAGACACCTTCCATGGGCAGGACTACGCCAACGATGTGCATGAGCTGCCACATGGGTTCCGGTTCATCGTCCCAGCGCAATTCCATAAGAGCGGTTTTGCCGATGTAGCTGACAGCGGTGGCGGCATCCAGGGAGATTGGGCTAGACATGGCTGCTGCCCTCAATCTGATCGGCAAGCCGAATGGAACGGATATCCTCCAGGAAGGTTTCAACGGGAAACCGATCACCGGGGCTCATGACTATCAGATAAGCCTGATCCTGCACGCCCTTAACCGGTAGAACGATTCCGATGACATGACCCGAGCGCCAGAACGGCTCAGGTTCATCATCCCAGGCCAGCTCTATAAGAACGGACTCAGAAAGAAAGGACATGGCAGACATCGTGTCCAGGCCGCAGGCTTGGCTAGGCATGGCTGTAGTCCCCCGCCTTGAACTCAGTTTTACCCTTGAGCAGATCCGCACGCAGGCGAGCAAGGTTGACCATTCGGAGGTCGGCCAGACGCATGCTCGGGATAGTGCCGTTATCCACCCAGTCGATTGCCTCTTCGACTGGTATGCCGCTCATCTCCGCGAAGGTGCCAACGCTGCACAGGTCCAGGCTGTCGTCGGCCTTGCTCATAGGGTCGACTCCTTTTCCAGTAGCTGGGTGGTCAGCAGGGCTACATTGACCATTACGTGTTTGCCGACCTTGTGCGACGGTAGGTAACCGTTACGAATCCAACCCCAGACGGTGTTGTGGTCGTCGGCCATGCGAATCCAATCGGCGAACTCGCGCCAAGGGAGAACCGGCGGGGCCGGCAGAGTGCCTTTTGCAGTGAGGTTGCTTTCTTCCAAGTCCATGGGCTTTCCTGCACTATGTTGGTCTTTGTTGGACTACAGATATGGAATAAATCCATATGGACAGTATCCATACGAAACCAGATTATGGCAATAGTCCATAAGATTGCCTTTTGTAATGAGCAAACACATGCTTGATAGAGTTCTTAAATTGCTTGCCACAACGAGCCTCAAAGACCTTGCCGAGGTGAACAGCAAGGAATACGTGCGGTGGCAGAGCATCAAGAGGGGAAAAGCCAGGATTAGTGCCGAAGAAATCGAGCAGCTGGGAAAGGTCTATCCAAGCTATCGGTGGTGGCTGCTAACTGGCGAAGTTATGCCAGACAAGGGGCAGACCAGCCCCGAGTACGACGAAGCCAACCGAAACTTGACCAGTCAGAACGCGGGATAGCGATCACCAAGGAAGTGACTAGGCGCTGGTACGCCCGAGGGACAGGGAGAGTTAAGAAAGAAGGCTGATCAGAACGACGCCCCCGAATACACCAAAACAAGCTCCAACCGGAGCGGTGCCAATGCCTGGATCATTCTAGGCATTAGCAGATGGATTACATCGAGCAATCAGCCAATATACAACTATATATCTTTAGAATTGCGAGACGTTATCTTACGTTTTCTTCTGCAAAAGCTCAGACAGATACTTCGCAATTTCACCGCGACCTTCTCGATCAATCTTGGCCTTTTCTAAATCTACAGTGGTTTGATCCTTGGAAAGCACATGGTTTCGCTCTGTAGCTGCAAGTGACGAAACCATACTTGCGACCATGGATGGATCGCCAAAATCAAGAGCAGCTCGAAGGGCAATCTGTTTAGACTCTACGTTCGTCAACTCATTCTGAAAGTACTTTATCTCCTGCAGACTGGATTTGTAGAGGGAAAGAAAAAAGTACGCGAAAAGCTCAATCATCAGCACAAGGGTTAATCTAGGTACGAAATGCGCGGAAAACGCCCATATGTCCTTCGAGGTGGTCACTTCCTGAAAAACACTCATTCCAAGAAGAGTTAATCCAATCACTGTGGTGACCGCACCAAGCGAGAGGTTGAGATTTCCACGAAGGCTCAATGCCTCAAGCTCTCGAATAAGACGATGTCTAGAATCTTCGAAGCGTACAAACAATTCTTTATCCCGAACGTCTCGTTTATGCATTGCCTCAACGTTCGCTTTGATATCAGCAAGAATCGATTCTGCGGTCTCGCTCCGAATCTGCCCCATCAAATCGGCCACAAGTGCCTCTCTGTCAGCTTCCCCCACATTCGTTGCAAGGCTGAGCGCTCGGTCTATTTCGAAGCGTGCACGATCTAGATCTGTGCGCAGTGATTCCGACAATGCATTAAGCGAAACGCGCTCATGGGTTTCTGCCAAACCTGCTACGTGCAGCATTCGTTCCGACTCGAATTCGAACTCGACTGAACGCTTGAAACCTGTCTGCAGATATGTCATTACCAGTGATAATCCAGACATGCCGAAAAGCGAGATCGTAACCAGGAGGTAGAGGTCTTTTGGAAACCAAGAGCGAATATAAAAATATTCTTCGTCTTGACCCATTATCCAGAGCCACAGCAAACTTCCAAGGAGTGCCGGCAACGCGATCATGACAACCCGCAAGCGCCAACGTCTCTCAGCAGAGTTAAGAGACGCGACAACTTCTGGCGAAACTGATTCTTGCATTCTGCCCTCCTGGCAAACTAACAATTAGACAATATTGCTGTAACAAAAACTTTAAGCATGCGTAAAAGACATTATTTCGAGAGTCACAACGACTTTAAGTGACTTTACTTTGGCCCTTCAAGCAAGAATTTCTTGGCCGCTTCAAGTGCAAATTGACGACCTTCTGTAGAACCCATGGCTTTTTGTACTGCACCTAGAATTTTATTGCCTGCCATTCGATACCAAACGCCCTTTGGGAAAATATTAAGATCTTCTTTAATTCGTTCTATCGCTTTCTCAGCATCCTTGAGTCTCTGCTCAGCCGCCTCACTTTTCTCCCAGACCTCATGAAGTTTTGCAGACAATTCATCTAAACGAGTGCGCATTATTTGTGCTTCGTCAGCACTAAAATGCGCATCCTTATCTTGAATATGCTCTTCTATTTGTTCGGAAAACTTTTTGCGAAACTCTTCGAACTCATCAACTATCGGATTTTTCGCACGATAATCCTCTAGAATCCTGTCGGCCCAGGGACCAATAGCCTTGAACGCTGCAGAAAGATTATCTTGCTTGTATTTCTCCCCGGTTTCTATATGTGTACCCGGGGCTTCAGTAGATACGTAGCCAGATACATTAATCCCAGAAGCTTGCCGACTAATAGAAAATTGGAATTTTTTATATGGAATGAATGTAATAGTCACGAATGGATTTTCGTTCTGAGAGAAATTTACAGAAAAACTATCCGCCGTGAAGTAAGTTCTATCAAGAGCATCAATAACTAATTTCTTCGTTGTTTCGCGTAATGCAGTCATTGCGGCTCCAAGATACTCACAGATTTTTTTGTCGGCTATGCTGGCCATTTGCCGCAGATTAGCGTGCAGATAAGGTTTACGACAATGCCTAAACTAAGCCCGTGTCGAAAAAGTGTCGAAATCACTAGCCAGAGAAGGCTGGCATTGGCCAGAATGGCCGACTTGAAGGGCGCAGAACTGCTGGTTTTGTCCGAAATAGGCCAGCAATGGATAGGTGTCGAACCGGGTTCAAATCCCCCCGGCCCACCAAATAAACATCTAAAGACGTCCACGGACGTCTTTTTTTGTGCCTGAAATTCTGTAAGTTCGGTGCTTTAAGCGCCCTACCTTCGCGCCTGTTGTTTTTAGACGCAGGTATCTGTATTCCAACCGCAACCGGCACACCCATGCAGCCGCAATCTGATCCACGCTTCTACTACCTGTCGAACTTTCGCCAAGCCCTGACCTGGCTGCAGGAGCGCTATGCCGATCTGTTGAGCGAGGCTGAGCATGCCTTCGTGCGGCAGTTCTTCGCCATGCACACGCCCGCCCAGGCCCTGCTGGTGCGGATGATCATGCGCAAGGGCAGCCACTTTCGGCTGAGCAAGTTGAGTTACGAGGAAATCGGTTGTGCGCGCCTGGCGGTAACGCCGCTGCTCGACGCCGGCTGGGTGCGGCATGATGCCGAGCTGTGCCTGGAGGAGCTGTTCAAGCTGCTGCGCAAGGATGAAGTGCTCCAGCATCTGGTGGGTCACGGTGCAAGAAAGTCGCAGAACAAATCCGAGCTGTTGGCGCAACTGACCGAGACTTGTGCCGAGCCACGCGCCTTTGCGGCCTGGTGCCCGGGCAGTGAGGAGCAGATTGTCTCCCTGACCATCGACGCGCTGTGCGAGCGCCTGCGGCTGATGTTCTTCGGCAATCTGCGCCAGGACTGGTCCGAGTTCGTCCTCGCCGAGCTCGGTATCTTTCGCTATGAGCGGGTAGAGCTGACGGCCGACTCGCGGGCCTTTCGCCACCGTGCCGATGTCGACTGCTACCTGCACCTGCAGCGCAGCCGTGAACAGTTCGAGGCCGGCGAGCCGCTTGCCGATGTGCTGCAACAGATCAGCACCCTTCCCTGCGACACCCCTTTTCTGGCCGCGCGACGTAACAAGCTGTTGTTCCACATGGGCCAGCAACTGGAGCGCGAGGCTGACTTGCAAGGCGCTCTGGCGTTTTATACCGATTGCCGTTATGTCGGTGCTCGCCTGCGGCAGATCCGCGTACTGGAGCGCCTGGGTCGCGCCGAACAAGCCTATGAGCTGACGCTGCAAGCCATCCAGGCACCGGAGAATGATGCCGAAGCCCAGGCAGTGGAGCGTGCCTTGACTCGGCTGGCCCGTCAGCTTGGGCAAGCGCTGCCCGGCAAGGCCAAGCCAACTCCGCCCACACGGATTGATCTGAGCCTGCCAAGGCCTGAGGCGCAAAGCGTCGAGTTCGCCGTCAAAGCCCATCTGCATCAGCCCGACGCACCGGTGCACTATGTCGAGAACAGCCTGATCTGCAGCCTGTTCGGTCTGCTCTGCTGGCAGGCCATCTTCGCCCCGGTGCCGGGGGCCTTTTTCCACCCATTCCACACCGCCCCGGTTGATCTGTTCAGTGCCGACTTCCATACCCAGCGCGAAGAGCTGTTTGCCAGCTGCATGGCCCACCTCGACTCGAATGCCTACAAGCAGGTGATCCGCGACAACTACGCGGCGAAATTCGGCATCCAGTCGCCCTTTGTATTCTGGGCCGCGCTGGATCAGACTTTGCTGGAGCAGGCGCTTGACTGCCTGCCCGCCGCGCACTTGCGCGCCTGGTTCAAACGCCTGCTGCTGGACATCAAGGCCAACCGCGCCGGCATGCCCGACCTGATCCAGTTCTGGCCGGCGGAGCAGCGCTATCGGATGATTGAGGTGAAAGGCCCAGGCGACCGCCTGCAGGACAACCAGCGGCGCTGGCTGGCCTTCTGCGCCGAGCACGGCATGCCGGTGGATGTGTGTTACGTGCAGTGGGCCGACGCGTGAACTATCAGGTCGCCGTGCGCGCGCTGTGCGAATTCACCGCCAAGGTTGGCGACCTCGACTTACGCTTTACCCCCTCGCCCACCGCCCAGGAAGGCATGACCGGCCATGCCATCGTGGTGGCCAGGCGTGGCCCGGGCTACTACGCCGAATTACCCTTGAGTGGCGAATACCAGGGCTTACAGGTACGCGGCCGGGCGGACGGTTACGACCCGGATGAAAACCTGCTGGAGGAGATCAAAACTCACAGAGGTGATATCAGCCGTATCCCGGAAAACCACCGCCTGCTGCACTGGGCGCAGGCCAAGGTCTACGGCTGGCTGCTCTGCCAGGCGCGCGACATGGCGGAGATCAATCTGGCGGTGGTCTATTTCAATGTCATCACTCAGCATGAAACCGCCTTCCACCTGACTGCCAGCGCGGATGAACTGCGTGAGTTTTTCGAGCTGCAATGCAGCCGCTATATCCGCTGGGCCGAGTACGAGCGCGAGCATCGCCGCCAACGTGATGAAGCCCTGGGGCGGCTGCGCTTTCCTCATGCCGAGTTTCGCAGCGGCCAGCGCCAACTGGCCAATCAGGTCTACCGCGCGGCGCGTGACGGCCACTGTTTGATGGCTCAGGCCACCACCGGCATTGGCAAAACCCTCGGCACCCTGTTTCCGCAGCTCAAAGCCTTCCCCGAGCAGCAGCTGGATCGGTTGTTTTTTCTTACTGCCAAAACACCCGGCAGGCGCCTGGCGCTGGATGCGCTGGCCACCCTGCGCAGCCAGGAAGAAGCGATGCCGCTGCGGGTGCTGGAGCATGTGGCGCGCGACAAGGCCTGTGAGCACCCCGATAAAGCCTGCCATGGCGATTCTTGCCCGTTAGCCAAAGGCTTTTATGACCGTTTGCCTGCCGCTCGCAAAGCCGCACTCGAAGGCCAATGGCTGAGCCATGAAAGCGTGCGCGCAACCGCCCTGGCGCATCAGATCTGCCCTTATTACCTGAGCCAGGAGCTGTGCCGTTGGGCCGATGTGGTGGTCTGCGATTACAACTATTACTTCGACATGGGCGGTCTGCTGTATGGCCTCACCCTGCTCAATGAATGGCGCATCACCCTGCTGGTGGACGAAGCCCACAACCTGATCGAGCGGGCGCGCGGCATGTACACCGCCGAGCTCAATCAGCAGCGTTTTGAAGCGGTACGGCGCATCTCCCCGAGCGTGATGAAGGCCCCGCTGGAGCGCATCAGCCGGCACTGGCGACAGCTGGAGCGCGACCAGGAAGTGGCGTATCAGGTCTACCCCACCGCGCCGGACCTGTTCGTCATGGCGCTGCAAAAGGCCGTCAGCACGCTCACCGATCACCTCAGCGAGCAGCCGGCTGGCAATGCCAGCGAGCTGCTGCACTTCTACCTCGATGCCATGCTGTTCTGCCGGCTGGCCGAGGCTTTTGGTGCGCACTCGCTGTTCGATATCAGCCGCGACGAGAGCAACGGCCAATCGGTATCCACCCTGTGCATCCGCAATATCGTGCCCGCGCCGTTTCTCGCGCCGCGCTTCGACGAGGCGCACAGCTGCACGCTGTTTTCCGCCACCCTGAGCCCGGCAAACTATTACGCCGACTTGCTCGGCCTGCCGGAAGAAACACCCTGGATCGATGTGGAATCGCCCTTCAGCGCCGAGCAGCTGCAGGTTCAAGCGGTCAGCAACCTGTCCACCCGCTACGCCCATCGCGACTACTCGCTGGCCCCCATCGCCGCGCTGATTGCCCGCCAGTACGCGGAAAAACCAGGCAACTACCTGGCCTTCTTCAGCAGTTACACCTACCTGCAGGCGGTGCTACAAGAGCTGCAGATAGCGCACCCGCAAATCCCCGTTTGGCAGCAGTCACGGCAGATGGATGAGAACGAGCGTCAGGCCTTTCTCGACCGGTTCTCCAGCACTGGACGCGGCATCGGTTTTGCCGTCTTGGGCGGGGCCTTTGGCGAGGGCATCGACCTGCCTGGCGACCGCCTGATCGGCGCCTTTATCGCCACCCTCGGCCTGCCGCAGATCAACCCGGTCAATGAAGAAATCAAACAGCGCATGGAGCTGATGTTCGGCAGCAACAACGGCTATGGCTACACCTACCTCTACCCCGGTTTGCAGAAGGTGGTGCAGGCCGCCGGCCGGGTGATTCGCACAGTTCAGGACCAGGGCGTGGTCTACCTGATTGATGACCGCTTCAACCAGTCAGCGATCCGCAAGCTGCTGCCCACCTGGTGGAAGGTCGAACGCTGCCGTTTGCCGTTGAGTAAAGACCCAGTTCTCTAGCACTACGCAGCTCACGGGCAATATGGCTTTAACCAGATGCCCGCATTCGCCATCTGCGCGCTTTACATCTTTTTGCTCAGCGCCAGTACTCAGAAGCGCTCATCCAGTATTGCTGGCAAGGTGAGTTCCTTGACGAAGCTGGTGGAAGACAGGCTCAAGGTCATACGCACTATCTGCACGACATCGTGCACGGGAATCAAATGGCCTTCGCCGCGCTGTTCGGCAAGCGCTCGCGGGGTGTCCAGGGCATCCTCGGTATTCAGATAACCCAGGTTCAGACAGGTCACGCCCAGGCGCTGCTGCCTGTAGCCTTCGCGCAGGGCATCGGCGATACCGCGCAGGGCGAATTTAGAGGCACCGAAGGCAACCTCTGGGCGCCCGCTTTGCGACAAGCCGGAGGTCGAACCGGTCAGGATGATTCTTGGGTTAGCGCTGTTGAGCAGCAGCGGCAGCAGCCGTTTGATCAGCACAATGGTCGAGGTGATGTTACAGCTGATGATTTCCTGCAGCTGGCTATCCTGGTCGGCGAGAAAGTCATACGCCGGATCAAAGGCCAATTCTTCCCAGATGCCCAGGTTGTAGATCAGGGTATCCAGCCCTTCCCCCGCCACAGCCTGCTCGATAATCTGCGCAGCCTTTAGCGACTCACCAAGATTGGCCTCCACCCAGCGCAGCTCAGCACCGGCCTGGTTTACCAGGCTGTCAGGGCGGTAGCGAGAAACACCAATTAACTGATCCCCAGGCTGCCCCAAGCCCTCAATCAGTGCCCTACCCAAGCCTTTGCTTGCGCCTACCACCATAACTTTCATCGACTGTCTCCTTGGCCTGCATGCTAACTGCGGGTAGCTATGCAAACAGACCAGGCAGCGCTTAGCAATTGAGCGGAGATTGCCGGTGAGGGCAACACGACCAGTCGTTTAAGGTCAGTAGCGGCCGCGGGTCAGTTATCGCACCGCTGCGCTCAGGCCCCTCTATCGCTGGATGATCGGCGCATGCTGCACCATGAGTTCGGTAACCCATTCAATAAACACGCGCAGCTTGATGCTGATATGCCGGTTCGGCGGAAACGCCACGTACAGCGGCATGGGATCGAGGCGCCATTCCTCAAATAGCGGCAGCAACTCACCCTGCGCCACATGCGGGGCGGACATATAGGCCGGCAGCCATAAAACCCCCATGCCGGCCAGCCCCGCCGCCAGATAGGCGTTGCCATCGTCGACCGCCAGCACGTAGCGACCCTGGATATGAATACTCTCCCCGGCACGGTGCATGGCATACGGCAGGGCTTTGCCGGTACGCGCCCAGAGGAAACCGACGATACGGTGCTGCGAATCTTCCAGCTCGCGCGGGTGCGCAGGCGTGCCGAGGCGTTGTAGATAGCTGGGCGCTGCATAAACACCCAGTTGCAGGTCGCCAACCCGGCGCGCCATCAGCGATTGATCGGTCAGCTCGCCGCCGCGCACCACGCAATCGACCTTCTCGCCAATCAGATCGACGATGCGGTCGCTGACGCCCATATCGATCTGGATCTCCGGGTAGCGCGCATGAAACGCCGGCAAGGCAGGCATAAGGATCATTCTGGCCAGCGGGCTGGGCACATCCACCCGCAGTCGGCCGCGGGGCACCGCCGAGGCGCCGGACAGGCTGGTCTCGGCCTCGGCCAGGTCGTCCAGCAGCCTTAACACGCGCTCGTAATAGAGCGCGCCGTCGGCCGTGAGGTTGACCTTGCGCGTGGTGCGGTTGAGCAGCTTGACCCGCAAGCGCGCCTCCAGTTGCTGCACCAGCTGGGTCACGCTGGTTTTGCTTATGTGCAGGGTTTCGGCCGCCTTGGTAAAGCTGCCCGACTCCACCACCCGAGCAAATGCCTGCATCGCAGCGAAACGGTCCATTTCCTATCCCAATATCGGCTGGATTATTTGGATTCTACAAACAGTGTTAGCCAGAGTTGCTGGTTTATCGGCCTAACGCAACGCCCTACAGTCTGTTCATCGTTAATAAACCAGGGCGCTACCGCCCCATGATGGAGGTACAGATGAACCAGCGTGATGTGGTATTCCCGCCTGGCCGCCAGGCGCTTTATGAGGTCAATCGCTATTCACCGGCGATCCGCAGCAACGGCTTTTTGTTTGTCTCTGGGCAAGTTGGTAGTCGTGAAGACGGCTCTCCCGAACCCGAGTTGGAGGCGCAGGTACGCACCGCATTCACCAACCTGAATGCGATTCTGCACGCTGCCGGCGGCAGCTTTGACGATGTGGTCGACGTGACCGTGTTTATGGTCGACCCGCAGGCGACGTTCGAAAGGATCTGGAAGGTTGTCCCAGAGTTCTGGGGTAACGCGCCGTACCCGACCATAACTGCCGTCGGCGTGACCTGGTTGTATGGCTTCCAGTTCGAGATCAAGGTAATCGCCAAGCTGCCAGAAGCCAGCAACGACTAATGGCAGCGCGGGGCTGGGTGGTGACACTCAGCCTTGGCGATTAGCCTTGCGCTCAGTCAGGTAGGCGATGACCGCCGCCTGGTCACCAGCAAACTCGATGCGCGCCGCTTTGCTCTCCCGCTGGTAGGCGTACATCGGGTCGTAGTATTCGCGCAGCAGCCCGGCAATCCAGTCGCGGTGCAGCGCAACCGCGCCACTCTGCTGCTCGTCCAGCGCCGCTTGCATGATGGCCACTAGGCGCTGGTAGCGCTCGCCGCCCAGGCGCTTTTGGATATTGCTCAGGCTTTGCAGCAGGCGCTCGGCGTAGAGCCGAAAGCCTTCCTCCTCACCGTGCAGGGCGATAAATTCGGCGCACAGGTTGATCACATAATCGCGCAGGATGCGCTCGACGCGGTCCTCGAAAGCATCTTCCAGCCACACCAGCGGGTACTGCTGCATGCCCTGGTACAGCGCCAGCGGCACGGTGCAGCTGCCGACCATGCGGCCTTCGTCTTCCAGCACAAACTGCTCGGTGCCACGGGCGCGCTGCTTGAGCAGGTCAATGGCCAGGCGGTTTTCAAAGTCGATCTGTGCCGGCTGGCCACTGGCGCGTTTGCCGAAGCTGGAGCCACGGTGGTTGGCGTGGCCTTCCAGATCCAGGCTGTTATTCAGCTGCACCAGCACATCGGTTTTACCGGTGCCTGTGAGGCCACCGAGGATGACGAAATCGCACTCGGCCACGGCCTGCTGAGTGGTTTCCAGCAGGAAGGTGCGCATCGCCTTGTAGCCGCCGATTACCCGCGGGTAGTCGATACCGGCTTCCGCCAGCCATTGCTGGGTGATCTGCGAGCGCAGGCCACCGCGAAAGCAGTACAGATAGCCGTGCGGATTGGCCTTGGCAAACGCCGCCCAGGCCGCGACCCGTTCGGCTTTGACCTGACCGCTGACCAATTGGTGACCGAGCGCGATGGCGGCGTCCTGGCCATGCTGCTTGTAGCAGGTACCGACGCGCTGGCGCTCGCTGTCATCCATCAGCGGCAGATTGAGCACACCGGGGAAGGCGCCCTTGCTGAACTCGACCGGCGCGCGGGCGTCCATCATCGGCAGATCGTTGAGGAAGATGTCGCGGTAGTCGGCGGTGTTGTCGCGCATCACAGCACCTCTACCGCGTAGCGCTGTCGTTCAACCAGACGGCCAATGGGCGCCAGGTTCAGGCCCAGCTCGGCGGCCACGGCGAGGAACTCGGCTTCGCCATCAGGGGTGACGGCAATCAGCAAACCGCCGCTGGTTTGTGGGTCGCACAGCAGGTCGCGCTGCTCATCGGTAATAGGCGCGATCTTCTCGCCATAGCTGTCGAAGTTGCGCAGGGTGCCGCCCGGCACACAGCCCTCGGTCAGGTAGTAGTCGACGCCCGGCAAGCGCGGCACAGCGGCATAGTCGAGCTGCGCAGTGAGATTGGCGCCGTCGGCCATTTCCACCAGATGGCCGAGCAGACCGAAACCCGTAACGTCGGTCATCGCCGTGACCCCGGCCAGCTTGCCAAAGCGCGAGCCAGGCTTGTTCAGGGTGCACATCCAGTCACGCGCCAGGCCAACGTCCTCGGGGCGCAGCTTGGCCTTCTTCTCGGCGGTGGTCAGGATGCCGATGCCCAGCGGCTTGGAGAGGTACAGCTGGCAGCCGGCCATGGCGGTGTCGTTGCGCTTCATATGGCGCTTGAGCACCACGCCGGTGACGGCCAGACCGAAGATCGGCTCCGGCGCGTCGATCGAGTGGCCGCCGGCCAACGGAATGCCCGCCTCATCACACACCGCGCGACCGCCGCGAATCACTTCGCGAGCCACTTCCGGCGGCAGCAGATTGACTGGCCAGCCGAGAATGGCGATGGCCATCAGCGGGTCGCCACCCATGGCGTAGATGTCGCTGATCGCGTTGGTGGCGGCGATGCGGCCGAAGTCATAGGGGTCATCGACAATCGGCATAAAGAAGTCGGTGGTCGACACCACCCCGCGCTCGTCGTCCAGGGCATACACCGCCGCATCATCACGCGAGGCATTGCCGACCCACAGCTTGGGGTCGAGGTTCTGCGCGCCGCTGCCGGCGAGGATCACCTCCAGCACTTTTGGCGAAATCTTGCAGCCGCAGCCGGCCCCGTGGCTGTACTGGGTCAAACGGATCGGCTCGCTCATCGGTCAGGCTCTCGGCAAATCGGAAACAGGCGCGGATTCTAGCAAAGCTGGCCTTTAACACAGCGCTCCATATAATCGCGACACGTCGACTACCCTGACTACGCGCAGGCCCGCACATCTGCTGTGCCTGCCATTTCGAATTTTTCCGCTATTGAACCGGAGAATCTTCATGCTCAAACGTACCCTGGCGCTCGCCGCCGGCTTTGCCTTTTCCCTGTCTGCCAGCCTGACCCAAGCCGCCGAAGTGCTCCGCGTCAGCGCCATTCCGGACGAAGCGCCGACCGAACTGCTGCGCAAATTCAAACCGCTGGGCGCCTACCTGGAACAGCAACTGGGCATGAAGGTCGAGTTCACCCCGGTCGCCGACTACCCGGCCGTGGTCGAGGCTCTGGCCACCGACCGCCTGGACCTGGCCTGGCTTGGCGGCTTCACCTTCGTGCAGGTGCGCCTGAAGACCGGCAACGCCATTCCGCTGGTACAGCGCGAGCAGGATGCGCAGTTCACCAGCAAGTTCATCACCGCCAACCCGGACGTGACCTCCCTGGCCGACCTCAAGGGCAAGACCTTTGCCTTCGGCTCGGTATCGTCCACCTCCGGCAGCCTGATGCCGCGTTACTTTATGCTGCAGGACGGCATCAAGCCGGAAAGCCACTTCAGCCGTGTTGGCTACTCCGGTGCGCATGACGCCACCGCCGCCTGGGTGCAGGCCGGCAAGGTCGATGGCGGCGTGCTCAACGCCAGCGTGTGGGACAAGCTGGTTGCCAGCGGCAAAGTAGATAGCAACAAGGTCAAGGTGTTCGCCACCACCCCGACTTACTACGACTACAACTGGACCGTGCGTGGCACCCTCGACCCGGCCCTGGCCGAGAAGATCAAGGCAGCCTTCCTCGCCCTCGACCCGGCCAACCCGGAACACAAGGCGATCCTTGATCTGCAGGCCGCCAGCCGCTTTATCGAAACCTCGCCTGAGAACTACAAGGGCATCGAGGACGCTGCGCGCGCTGCTGATCTGCTGAAATGACCCTGCGCCTCTGCGGCGCCAGCCTCAGCCACGGCAACGGAGTCCACGCCCTGCGCGGCGTGGATTTGCATATCGCCGCTGGTGAGCGCGTCGCCATCATCGGCCCTTCCGGGGCCGGCAAGTCGAGCCTGCTCAACCTGCTGGCCACTGCGCTGCAACCGAGCAGCGGCGAGATTCAGGTGCTCGGTGAGCAGCCGTGGCACCTGTCCAGCCACCAGCGTCAACGCCTACGTGCGCGTATCGGCCTGGTGCATCAGGCGCCGCCACTGCCGGCGCGCCAGCGGGTGGTTACCGCCGTGCTGGCCGGCAAGCTTGGCCAGTGGGGTTTGGGTAAAAGCCTGCTCAATCTGCTGCATCCGCTGGATATCTCTGGCGCACGCCGTGAGCTGGCCAAGCTGGACCTGGCCGACAAGCTGTTCGCCCAGTGCCAGCAGCTTTCCGGTGGCCAGCTGCAGCGCGTCGGCATCGCCCGCGTGCTGTACCAGGCACCGGAACTGCTGCTGGCCGATGAGCCGGTGTCAGCCATGGACCCGGTGCTGGCCGAACACACGCTGAACGTGTTGTGTCGGCATGCCGAGCAGCATGGCGTGACCCTGGTCGCCAGCCTGCATGCGGTGGAACTGGCCCTGGCGCACTTCCCGCGGATTATCGGCCTGCGTGACGGACAGATCCTGTTCGACCGCCCTGCTGGCGAAGTCGACCAGGCGCAGCTCGACGCGCTGTATGCCAATGAGCAACTGCTCTCACCACCCGCGCCAAGCGTGACCTTGAGCCTGCAGATCCCGCGATGCTAAACCGCGACACCCGCGATCCAGCCGCCCTGCCCCGCCTGCTGCTCACCCTGCTGGCGGTGGCCCTGTTGTGGCCAGGCATCCAGCTCAGCGAGCTGGACCTGGGCGTGCTGCTGCAAGCCGACAGCCAGAGCGAGATGGGCCGCTTTGTCGCCGCCTTCTGGCCGCCGACCCATGACGCGGATTTTCTGCAGTTACTGCTCGACGCCACCTTGCAAACCCTGGCCATCGCCACCGCTGGCATGGCCCTGGCGCTGCTATTGGCGATTCCAGCCAGTCTGCTGGCCAGCCGCGCGCTATCGCTGTCGGCGGCGTCCCGTGGCGGCCGGCCCAAACCGCTGGCGCAGTTGCTGCGCTGGCCGGTGCGCGGCCTGCTGATCTTCCTGCGCAGCGTGCCGGAAATTGTCTGGGCGCTGCTGTTCGTCCGTGCGGTCGGCCTCGGCCCCACCGCTGGGGTGCTGGCCATCGCCATCACTTACAGCGGCATGCTCGGCAAGGTCTATGCGGAAATCTTCGAATCGGTCGACCAGCGCCCAGCCCACGCCCTGCTGCAGGCCGGCAGCGGCCGGCTGGCGGCCTTTGTCTACGGCATTCTGCCGAATGCTGCGGCAGAACTGACGTCCTACACGGTGTACCGCTGGGAATGCGCGATCCGCGCCTCGGTGGTGATGGGCTTTGTCGGCGCCGGCGGCCTGGGCCAGCAGATCGACCTGTCGATGCGTATGTTCGCCGGCGGTGAAGTGGCCAGCATGCTGCTGACCTTTCTGTTGCTGGTGTTGCTGGCCGACCAGCTCAGCCGCGTGCTGCGCGGGAGGCTGGCATGAACCGGCTGATCAATCTGTTACTGCTGTGCGGCATCGGCGCAGCGGTGATCGCTTCGTTCGTTTACCTGGGTATCGATCTGGGCGCACTGACCAGCGGCGACAGCCTGGGCCAGATGGCCGGCTATGTGCGGCGCTTTCTCAGCCCGGACCTGAGCGCCGAGCACCTAACGGCCATCAGCCATGGCGCAATGGAAACCCTGGCCATGTCGGCCCTCGGCACCTTGCTCGCCGCAGTATTTGGCCTGTTGCTGGCCTTGCCCGCCGCAGGGCGTTTCGGCTGGCCGCTGCAGAGCGCCGCACGTTTGCTACTGAATGCCCTGCGGGCGATTCCCGAACTGGTCTGGGCCGCGCTGATGGTGCTGGCCGCAGGGCTTGGCCCAAATGCCGGCACCCTGGCACTGGCCCTGCACACCGCTGGCGTACTCGGCCGGCTGTTTGCCGAGGCGCTGGAAAACACCCCAACCGCGCCGGCCGAGGCGATTCGCCTACAGGGCGGTAGCCAGGTCGCGGCATTCTGCTACGGCACCCTGCCCAACCTGTGGCCACAGCTGTTGGCCTACTGCCTGTACCGCTGGGAAAACAATATCCGCATGGCCAGCGTGCTCGGCTTCGTCGGCGCCGGCGGCCTGGGGCAGATGCTCTATGTCAGCCTTAGCCTGTTTCAGGAGGCGCAGGCCAGTACAGTGATCCTGGCCATGCTGGTGCTGGTGTTCGGCGTCGATGCATTGAGTAGCTGGACGCGGCAGCGCTGGGTGCGGGTGTAGACGGCGGCGCTGCAACCAAACGCAACGGCCACTGTCCGACTGCCACGCCACACTGGCGCATACTGCGTCGGCCGTTCTTATTTGAGGGAGGCGTCCTTGCCTGCTGCGTTCTTACGTCACCCGCTGCGCTGGGTCGCCCTGCTGATTGGCGGGCTCGGCCTCGCCGCCTCGGTTATCGCCTGCCCCAGCGGGCAGCAGCAGGTCTGTGCCGGGGTGTGCTTCTGTGCGCCGATCAGCCAGGCCGACATCGACGTGCTGTATGAAGACGTCAGCCAGATAGCCGCCTCAGGCCTTGAGCAAGGGTTGTTACAGGCGCGTCAGCGGGCGGCAGCCGACGGAACCGAATCTGTGCCTCTGCATATCCGCGCCCAACTGGAGGCCTATTTCGATATAGCGGTGCTCGACTCAGCGCGCTTTAGGGTCGACGACGGCGCGGCACTCAACGCCAGCAATGCCCTGCTGCAAAACCCCGACGTGCAAGCGGTAACGCTGATCGACATCATCGTCTTCCGCAACGTTGAAGACGCCCAGCAAAATGTTGCGCTGTGGGCGCATGAACTGCTGCACGTGCAGCAATATCAGCAATGGGGCGTACGCGAATTTACCCGCCGCTACACCCGCGACCACGACGCCATCGAAGCACCTGCATACACGCTGCAGATTGCGGTCGAGCGCGCACTGCGCGATCAGCTGGCAGGCAAAACCAAATAGCGCTATCGATACGCTTGAGCACCTTGCGGCTACACACAGTCGAGTGAATGCAGGGGCACATAACAACGCAGGATTAGATCTGAACAGTCGGCAGGCGGCCGATGTGGAACGGAGCGGGTAGCTCCGTTCCTGCGTCGCCGGGTAGGCGAACGCAGTGCATCGAAATGCCAGAGGGGAAGAAACGCATCGTACCGGGTGGATAACCCTCCGTTGCCGGATGTACGACGGGCGCTGCAGTGCAGCATCAGACACCTGGGCAAGGTGTCTGGGGGTGGCGGTAAGCCGGTGTTGCCAACCACCCTGGCCGGCGAACCGGTCGGGGTGGGATGCTCGTAGAACCTGTTAACCGATGGTCATCAGGCTGGCGTTACCACCAGCCGCTGCGGTGTTGATACTCAGGGCGTGTTCGATCAGCAGGCGCTCCAGCGGGATATCGGTCTCGCCTTTGTGCAGACCATGCACACCGATGATTGCGCCAGGACGCTGAGCCGCCAGTTGGCAGACTTCGCGCAGCTGATCGGAGTCACCGTGATGCAGGATGGCGTCGAACGTGCTGTCACTTTCGCCCCACTGGCTAAGCACTGTGATGCGTTGCTGCACAGCCTTGGGCAATGCGGAAAACAGCTCGCGGGTCAGCTCGCCTTCCTGCCACAGCACCTGGCAACCCACGGCCAGAGCCGCTGCCAACTGCACCAGCAGGTCAGTGCGTTCATCCGCCAGGCACAGCACATGCTCACGCGGCAGCAGGCTGTAGCTGTTGCGCTCACCGGTTGGGCCGTTGAGCATCTGCACGGTGCCGCTCTGCGCAAGCTCAACGTACTGCGCGCTCAGGGCACTCAGGCTCGGCTCATGCTTGGCCGCCCAATCCTGCAGCGCCTGAATCACCTTGCCCTGCTCGGCCGGACGCTGGATTTCGCCATTTTCCTGCTGCAGCTGCTTGGCCACCGCGTCCTGCGGACGGGTTGCCAGCAGGCGGTACATATACAGCGGGCCACCGGCTTTCGGGCCAGTACCGGACAGGCCTTCGCCGCCGAATGGCTGCACGCCGACCACTGCACCAACCATATTGCGGTTCACATACAGGTTGCCGACCTTGGCGGTGTTGACCACCTGGGCGATGGTTTCGTCGATGCGCGTGTGCACGCCGAGGGTCAGGCCATAGCCGCTGTCGTTGATCTGCTGCAGCAACTTGCCCAGGTCAGCACGCTGGTAGCGCACCACGTGAAGTACAGGGCCGAAGATCTCGCGCTGCATCTCATCGAAGCTGTCCAGCTCGATCAGCGTCGGCAGTACGAAAGTGCCGCGCTTGATGTCGTCACCCACGGCGCGGGCGGTCTGGAATACCTTGCGACCTTTCTCGCGCATCTTCTCGATGTGCTGATCGATATTGCCCTTGGCTTCCGCGTCGATCACCGGGCCGATGTCGGTGCTCAGGCGCTCCGGGTTGCCCAGGCTGTATTCGGCCATGGCGCCCTTGAGCATGTTGATCACCCGATCCGCCACGTCTTCCTGCACACACAGCACGCGCAGGGCCGAGCAACGCTGGCCGGCGCTGTCGAAGGCCGAAGCCACCACATCGACCACCACCTGCTCGGTGAGCGCCGAGGAGTCGACGATCATGCTGTTGAGGCCGCCGGTTTCGGCGATTAGCGGAATGGTGCGGCCCTGGGCATCCAGGCGACCGGCGAGGTTGCGCTGGATAATTCCGGCCACTTCGGTGGAGCCAGTAAACATCACGCCACGCACCCGCTCGTTGCCGATCAGGCCGGCACCGACAGTTTCGCCACGGCCCGGCAGCAGTTGCACGGCGCCGCTCGGCACACCAGCGTCGAGCAGGATGCGTACGGCCTGCGCAGCGATCAGCGGAGTTTGTTCGGCCGGCTTGGCCAGCACGGTGTTACCGGCAGCCAGAGCGGCGGCGACCTGACCGCTGAAAATCGCCAGCGGGAAGTTCCACGGGCTGATGCACACCACCGGGCCCAGCGGACGGTGGCTGTCGTTGCTGAAGTGGTTGCGTGCCTGCGCCGCGTAGTAGCGCAGGAAATCCACCGCCTCGCGTACTTCGGCGATGGCGTTGGCGAAGGTCTTGCCGGACTCACGCACCAGCAGGCCCATCAGCTGCTGCATTTCCGCTTCCATCTGGTCGGCGGCGCGGTCGAGCACGGCGGCGCGCTCGGCCGGCAGAGTCGACTGCCAGATCTGCCCGCTGGACACGGCGCAGAGCACGGCGTTGCGCACATCCTGTTCGCTGGCCTCATGCACATGGCCGACGATGTCGCGGTGGTCCGCCGGGTTGCGTACCGGCTGCGCGTCGCTCAGCTCAGGCGCTTCGCAACCGAGCAGCGGCATGGCCTTGTAGGCGTTGTTGGTGCTGCTCAGCAGCGCCGAGGACAGCGAACCGAGGCGGTGTTCGTTGGCCAGGTCGATGCCTTCGGAGTTCAAGCGGGCGTCACCATACAGCGCACGCGGCAGAGCAATGCGCGGGTGCGGCAGGCCGAGGCCGCCTTCCTGCGTGGCCATTTGCTCGACCTGCAGCACCGGGTCGAGCACCAGTTCCTTGATCGAGATGCTGTGGTCGGCGATACGGTTAACGAACGAGGTGTTCGCGCCGTTTTCCAGCAGACGACGCACCAGATAAGCCAACAGGGTTTCATGGCTGCCCACTGGTGCGTAGATACGGCACGGACGGTTCAGCTTGCCATCGGCCACCTTGCCCACCACCTGCTCGTACAGCGGCTCGCCCATGCCGTGCAGGCACTGGAACTCGTACTGGCCAGGGTAGTAGTTCTGCCCAGCCAGCTGGTAGATGGCCGACAGCGAGTGGGCGTTGTGGGTGGCGAACTGCGGGTAGATGGCTTCCGGCACGGCCAGCAGCTTGCGCGCGCAGGCGATGTAGGAAATATCGGTGTACGGCTTGCGGGTATAGACCGGGTAGCCTTCCAGGCCTTCGACCTGGGCGCGCTTGATCTCGCTGTCCCAGTACGCGCCTTTTACCAGGCGGATCATCAGGCGATGGCGGCTGCGCTTGGCCAGGTCGATGACGTAGTCGATCACGTACGGGCAGCGTTTCTGGTAAGCCTGAATAACGAAGCCGATACCGTTCCAGCCGGTCAAGGCAGGGTCGAAGCACAGACGCTCAAGCAGATCGAGGGAGATTTCCAGGCGATCGGCTTCTTCGGCGTCGATATTCAGACCGATGTCGTAGTGCTTGGCCAGCTTGGTCAGGCCCAGCAGGATCGGGTACAGCTCGTCCATCACCCGTTCGTACTGCGCGCGGCTGTAACGTGGGTGCAGCGCCGAAAGCTTGATCGAGATGCCCGGGCCTTCGTAGATGCCACGGCCGTGAGAAGCCTTGCCGATGGCATGGATGGCCTGCTCGTAGGACGCCAGATAGCGCTTGGCGTCTTCATCGGTCAGCGCAGCTTCACCGAGCATGTCGTAGGAATAACGGAAGCCTTTGCTTTCCATATTGGTGGCGTTGGCCAGGGCTTCGGCGATGGTTTCGCCGGTCACAAACTGCTCGCCCATCAGACGCATGGACATGTCCACGCCCTTGCGGATCAGCGGCTCGCCGCCTTTGCCGATAATGCGGTTGAGCGAGGTCACCAGGCCGGCTTCGTTGTGCGTGGCCACCAGTTTGCCGGTGATCAACAGGCCCCAGGAGGCGGCGTTAACGAACATCGACGGGCTGTTGCCCAGGTGCTGGCTCCAGTTGCCGTTGCTGATCTTGTCGCGGATCAG